>Ga0256405_10001673_pt1 | contig 58445 bp, 48 predicted proteins | sample RumenRJG_02DNA_FD_189096 | JGI IMG/M metagenome (GOLD analysis project Ga0256405, IMG submission 189096) | Bovine rumen microbial communities from Lethbridge, Alberta, Canada - RJG_02 | ecosystem: Host-associated > Mammals > Digestive system > Stomach > Rumen | place: Canada: Alberta... | reverse complement strand
CGTCAGGAGTCCGGAGCTGAGATCAATACTGGCTGACTTAAATAAGAATCAGCTGGCAAATCTGGCGATGAAGGCTTAATTTGGTAAAAAATTTATTTTATAGGTTTTTATAGATCCAAAATAGCGGCTCTCACATAGCCCCTTTTACATACTGTTCGGACAATCATCAAAATCGCCGGTTCTCTTCCATCCGACAATAAAGCCCATACGGCCCGACAGCACAGGAGTGAATACACGCACATATAAATGATGACAAGTCTTCCTAAATTCCAACAGAACTGCCCCGCAACCACATGGTCCACGTCATTATTATCACAGTCCGCACGGTATTTTCTGTCTATATTTTAACCATTTCCCTAAATCTGCCGACTTAAGACCGAATCACGGAATTCAGCTGCATTGCGCCAAAAGTTAAATGTAAAAGTGGCAAAGCCCTTAATCTAAACGTCTCACGACACATTAAATTTTGCATCCGATTTATTTAGCGTGCTTTTTAACACAAAATCTACGTAGAAAACTTCTATTTTTTATAGCAAAAACAGGTGTTATTTGTCACGTTTTTTAATGTTTTTATGTAATTTTATTACATGTTAAACGAATGTTAAACAAAATTTTTTGTTTACAATCATACTTTTAACGTGTTTTGTTGCATTTTTTGGCTTTTACCATAGTTCTGACAACGTTTTCAATAGCATGAAAATATTTTTATGTAATTTTTTTAGTTTTTTTTAAAAAAAGACTTGTATAAAAAAATGAGTCTAACTATCATGTGCAACGTGAACAGGGAATACTACAGTTCACGTTATCAATAATAATCATTAACATTTTAAGGAAAAAATTAAATGAGATATTTTATAAAGAAAGTAAACAATGCCGCTCTGGCTCCTGTAACCCGTGATTATAATTTCAGCTACGTTAAGCAGAATTTCTAATCAGCAACTTTTTTATTAACTAAAGACTGAAATTAAATAATCCACACAATTCGTTTAATTCAGTTTGCTCAAAAATTTAAACTACTCAAAACATAATTTTTAAGCATTTATATTTAACAAGGAAGTTTAACATGAAGTATTTCATCAAGAAGTCAGATTACCAGTCAATTGCACCGGTAACCCGTGAATACCACTTCAGCTACGTTAAGTAAGCTAAGTATTTAAAACCGATAACGGATAAATCCGGAATCGAAAAAATAATAACAGTTGCAGAAATAAGCCGACATAAAAGATCGGTTCTCTACGGGAAGAGATAAATAAACATAGAAATAATAAAAATCTGCAATCAGTATCATTAACACAGAGGATAAAACTATGACAGAATTCAATATCCGGTAAGCCTTTACCGTCCAATGCCGATTTGGATACAGCTCACCGTCAGGTCTCGCATAAGCGAAAAACAGACTGACAGGTCAGAGTATCGGTAACTGCAGTTTCTGCATTACTTATTTACCCTAAGCTTATTATCCTTCGTCGCATACCAGCATACGATCAGAAACATCACCAGCTTTTTAATATTTCCTTCCTGGTAATTATGTCCGGCCTCCTTACTTCCGGAATTTGATCGTTTAAGTCCTCAAACCATTGTTATGCGGTGCTTGATATATTTTTATGGTGAAGTGTCCCTGATTCCGGCTTCGTCCTCAAAGCTGTCGGAATCAGGGAGGTAGTCAGAGTTTCATAAACCAAAGAATAATGCAATGTAAATCATTTAAGGATCTGAAAGGATTGCGTTATTCGGAGAGGATACAAAGATGATATTACCGGAAAACAACAAACTCAGAAGACCGGAGATTCCGCTTCCAAAGCACACTCCGAACGGTACGAGTTTGCCTAACATTTAACGTATAACTTACGCGTGGATGTTTTGTTTTCGAGAAACATCTTACCCGATAAACTTATTTTATTCTATTCTAAATTAGCGTTTTCTAAAACTCAGCCTTTTAGCTTGTGGCTGAGTTTTATTTTTTCCGCTTATACAGCCTTAATCCTGCATCTGTCGTAATCTCCGCCGACCGGCACTCCCAAGAGGAAGCATCTGACCGGACGTTCATGACTTTCATTTTATTTCACGCTGTTCAGAATCCTGCAAAAATAGGAACCGTCATTAGAATTAACATAGCCGCAGTCTGTATAAATACCCTAGACCGTGTTACCGCCAAATGGCGGTCCTGTGCTGGGAATCCCTACCATCTTCGAACTGAATACGGACATGTGTCCTTAACGGACTGATTCTCATATAGGGACGCAAAGTTGCCTTTCTCTAATTTATTCTACTGATAATCATTGCGTTTATTCTGATTCAGATAAAGACCTGGTTCTTACAACATCTCCATAAATAATTAAATTTAATTTTTTACGGAAAGATGCCGGAGGAAGGAACGGATTAATAGCAGTACCATGTAACACAACCGGAGTGTTACGCGAAAAATGAACAAAACTGCAGGTGAAGATTTGATATAACCCCCTTCTCAGAAGGGACTTATATCATTTAAAAATGAAATCAGGTCGTACTGTCGTTCAGACGATGTCCGGCCTCAATGGCGTCAATGCGGTTCTTTTCCTTGGCAATCATGCTTCTGGTCTGAGCATCATGGAATCCGAACCCAAGTCCAATCTGGGAAAAAATAAGACGCTCTCTCTCGGAAATGTCACCGTCGACATGCATCATACGGATAAGTTTCAGCATCAGAAGTTTAATCTCATCAGGATCTTCCTTCTGGTACTTTTCCTTGAAATGTTCTATATCCTCATAAGGAGCATACTTTACAGAGGCTCCCGCTTCAAAGGCTTTTATGTACTGTTCATCTGCCGGCATACCGACGGAATCAAGCATTCTCAGGAGAAGCTCGTGCTTTTCCTCATCAAGCTCACCGAAGCTGCCGATAATATAGCCGAGAAGTGACATCAGCAGAAGATCCGCCTCACGATTGATGTATTTTTTTACGCTCTCGGATTTCATGTCCGGAAAGAGACTGTCAGCCTTGGCATTTCCTGCGGTTCTTCCGTCCTGTCTGGTTCCGGATTTTGTCTTTTTCCGGGCAGAAACCTGATACCTGCCGCCGGCGTAATACTTTAACGAATAATTAATATCTTCAGCAGGAAGACGAAGAACCTCGCCAAAATGTTCAATAAGCTCAAGGGTCTTATCATTGATGCTCTGTGCGGCATAGACTACAGTAACAAGAGTATTGAGAAGGTCCCTGCGTCTGAAAAGTTCATCAGGAACAAGGGAGCCTATTTGTTTCAGCAGGTCATCCGCATCAACGGAATCACTTATACCATTGTTATAATGAGCCGTAAGAACCTTTATTCTGGCGGAATCAAGAAGTCTTACACCATGAAGAAACGCCTTTTTGCAGAGAGGACTGCCTCCGTTCAGAAATGACGCATATCCGTATAGTTCAGCCACACGTGCGGCAAGCTCCTTCTCCTCAGTCTGTCTTGCTCTGGCATATGCAGAGAACACCTGACTCTCGCTCTTCTGCAGAGAGTTTGCACTGATAAATGCCCTGACAATCCCGATAACGGAAACATCCTTTACCCCGGGAGGCATGACACCGACAATGAACTTACGGCATTTTTCATTATCCCACAGAGAAAAAAGATAACTGCATACGTGAACCGGAATGGTACATAAAGCCTTACCTATGTTTATCACTCCAAGAATTATGTAGAGATTATTTCTTCTGTTAAAGAATACAAAGAAATATACGATAATCAGAAGAATAATGAGAACCCAGAGCAGGATTGGGATTATGGCACCTTCTCTGTCAAAAAAATAAATCGTATCCTCAAATATTCCGGAATACCACAGGATTATGAAAGGAAGAATAAGCAGGAAACACAGACATGCCGGCACAAAAAGAAGATAAAGATTATAGACGACACTGCTTATCACCAATGTCTTCGCGGTATGGTGTATATGTGCGTCATCATAAAACGGAACTTCCGTAAAAGTCTCAGAAGTATGACGAGTTTTGTTTGACATAAGGACAATCCCACAATAAAAAATTTATTTATCCCTGTCACACACGCTCTGCTCCATGGAGTATTTTTCGGCCGAGTTTCCTTTATTATCGAGTCTGTGCTTATCTGCTATTCTTATATTTATATTTTTGTTCTTATTAAGCTTTTTGTTCGGCCACCCTGTCGTCTTTAACATCAGGGGAACTCAAATGACATTAATATCATTTTACTTTATATTGGCAAATAATCAATTTAAGAACGGATCAATTCTAAAAATTAATCACTTTTAATACAATTACATAACTGATAATTAACATTATGTTTATACTGCATTTACATATGCGGTTAAAATTACGCCACACCTCATAAAAAAAACTGCGTAACCGAATTTTTCCTCTGTTTTAATAAATCAGACACATGGATAACGTCTGCCAAAAGATATCGGAAGATAAAGGGGCGAAAATATACGTTTTCGCCCCTTTATGCAATTAACAGACAAATCAACAACTGTAACGTTCAGCGGATTACTATGCCGTTTTAACGATAAAAATCCGAAGACAGCTGTTTCAGCTGAGGCTTTCTACCAAACCTGCCTCCGGTCTGATCATACAGTATTGACTGAACAGCCTCCTCCTTCAGTTCAAGAAGCTCCGCTATTCTAAGGATTCTGTCATATTCAGCCCTGCTTACTTCTCCATCCGCATAAGCCATCTTAATAAGAAGTGAAAGCAGCTCACGGTACTTAATCAGCTGATTCCCGTATTTTTTACGAAACAGCTGAATGTCCTGCCGAGGATTATATTTAGGGGAAGTTCCTCTGTGGAAGCGTTTAACGTATTCATCTTCCTTGTTTTGAGCAATCTTTTCCTGCATATCCTCGATCATACTGATAAAAAGATCGTATTCCTCGCTGGAGACATTACGATCGGCGGAGGCCACATAGCCCATGAGCGTCAGTGCAAAGGTTTCAACAGTGCCGTACTCAAGCTCGTAATCAGCTTTTTTCTTTTCTTCCTGAGTCATGTCGTTAATGCCGTAACGTACTCCGTACTGACCGTTGGTCCTCGTATTCAGAATACGGTTCAGTTCCTTATCATTAACTTCAACCCTTTCGCTCATTTCCCTAATGAACTTAAACTTATCAACGTGAATATTGTTATCAATAAAACTGAGGGCAACAAGCATGTCTATGAACTTAAGTCTCTGTTCATGATCCTCAGAGGTCTTCATGACATACATGTTGATGTCATTCTGCAGGTTATAATTATTGCCGAGACCTTCATAAAAACGTTGCACGTAGATGGCAGACTTACTTTTGTTACCGCTGGCAACAATGCTGTTCAGCTGCTTTACACAGTCTGAATCCACGCCGCCTCCGAGAGCCACCATATATCCAGCTATTCTGTAGCTGAGATTATCAGGTTCGTTTTCATACACCATGTGCAGATACCTGCTGTCACGATCATCTCCGGATATCTGATTTTCGTATCGCCACATTCTGTCATGAAAATCTTCTTTTATCTGCCTCAGATCTGCCCTTGCGCCCTCAACGCCATATGTCATAATCATATACAGATGAGCAAGCCCGATGGAAATCGGAATAATGAGAATAAAAAAGAGGAACAGGTAATGGCTTATGAAAAATGCCGATACGACGATAGCACTCGAAAGCAGTGAAACTACCACAGACATAAATGTTCTTATCACCTGATTATCGTAAATATATCTGAAAATAGACAGGGAGAACATCCAGAGTCGTACCAGCGGGAGCCAGAACATCTGATGAAAAACGGTATTATTTTTGGAAGATTTACGATTCATCTTACATCCTAAACCGGGAATCTGAACAAAATAAAATCTCAGTCACTTTATAGATTTTATCATTATCACAAGGGAAATTACATGTTTATCGGAAATCTGCAATCGTAAATTGTACCCTGCCGACAATCTGGCATACATGAAAAACCAAAGGGCCGGCATTTAGCCGGCCCTTTGCACTAAGACTGTTAACGCAGACTTGACGGTTTTATCTGTTCAGCCTGAGCTTTTGCTTCAGCGGCCTTCTTTCTGGCCTCGTCAGCCTTCTTCTTTGCTTCAGCCGCCCTTCTCTTGGCTTCATCAGCCTTCGCCTTGGCCTCTTCGGCCTCAGCCTTTATGCGTTCAAGCCTTTGCTGTTCCTCTTTAAGTTTTGCGGCGACTTCCTCACGTTCCTGCTGTCTCATTGTTCTTTCAATGTCAGGAACATTCTCATCGTCAGCATAGCTGCCGGAAGTAAAGTCAACGTCAGGACTCTGTGCGGCGGCATCTGCTTCGTTATTCTCTTCCGGTGCAGCGGCTTCATCAGCTGAATCGGCCTTCAGATTATCATCGTGAAGAGGCTTGTCAAAACTGAAGAAGGAATCATTTCTTGATCTTTCAGCATCTGATTCGGCTGAAGAAACACTTTCTGCCGCAGATGTTCTTCCATCAGTTCTGCCCTTGGTCAACATGGCCACAAGATTGGTGAAGATTACATCCTTGTCACGAAGATTTCCGGAAATACGGGACTTGTTACCGGAAATATAGAATTCACCGTAAGTATCACCGTTCTTAAGAAGAATGGTGTTTCTTGGAGAAAGCTGCTGATAGATGATAACCTCGTTTTCATCATCCACGAAAGGATTCACTCTCATTGAGCTTGACTGGTAGCTGTCGAGTTCAAGATACTCAATCATTTCACCGATTGAAATGGTTGAAACGTCGTTCTCATACTTTCTTGGTCTCTGATGCTTATCAATGAAAATCAGAGGCACTCTGGTAATACCAAGCTGTCCGTAAAGATCATACTCTCTCTTTGACAGTGTCACCGGAGCACGGTGATTACCGACGATTACAAGAATACCATCCCTGAAATAGTTCATCTTTTCAAGTTCAGCCACGAATTCACCGATTGCCTCATCTGTAAATTTTGTTACCGTAGCGAAATCATATTCAACCTTTGTTGGATCAAGACGCTTTTCGACAGGAACAACGTAAGGAGCAGCACCTGATGAAGTCAGGATTTCAACAAAGAACTTATCCTTGCTGTACTTGTTGTTTGACCAGAAACGAATGTTCTTGGCGGCTTCCTGAAGCAGAACCTTGTCATCCAGGGCGCCGTGATCATAACGAGGAGCCGTGTCCGGATAGTTCGGATGCATATAGTCAAACAGATGTTCAAAGCCTGCCTTATCGAATTGGGTTCTTTCTGCCTCGGTTGGCTTTGATGAGTACATTACGATAGTCTTGTAACCTGCCTTTCTGAAATCACGGGCGATGGTTGATCTGTAAAGACGTGGATCGGCAACGTTTGAACCGTTGTGCAGAAAAGGACGCATGGTAAGGAACGCATAGTTTGCCACGTCTGAATCATACCCGGATGAATATGAGTTTTTGAACCAGATATTGTTTGAAGCAATTCGGTCAAGATTAGGAGTCAGATCGAGTTTTTCCTCATAAAGCTTGCTGGAGAAGCTTGAAAGAGATTCAACAACGAGAACAACAACGTTGTTCTTGTGACCGAGCCCCTTGCGCTGGGTTATGATTTCATTGGTAGATGATGCACTAAGACGGCTGAAATCAAGATTTTCAATACCTCTGTTCACGTCCACCATGTTATAGAACTTGTTGTTGAACACACTGTCTGTTCCGATGTTTACGAAATATACACCGACAGACAGAGCCATGAATACAATAAATGAGAAGAACTTCAGCCAGCCGAATTTCAGTCTGTTGTTGGTGAAAATGAACACCAGCATGCAGATAACTGTGGTAGCGACGGCACAGGTGAGAACCCCCTGACCGGTAGACATGTAGTGGTTGATCGCATTAGGTACTTCACGAAGATTCTGGTAGCTGAAAGTATCAATGCCGATTCTGGAGAAAATCAGACGATCAGACTTTTCGGTATTCATGATGTAGTCGAGGAACATCAGAAAACCGGATACGACCGCAACTGAAGAAAGGGTAATCTTAAGGAATCTGTGCTGAACGAAGATTGCAGTGGCAAACAGCAGCACGATGGCAACGTCAAACGGGAAGTCCTGCTTAACGATGTGCAGATACCCCATGAACTCACTGCGGTACACAATGCCCACATTATTGCGGAACACGCAGTAACGGACGAGCATCATCAGAACAAGAAGAAGCAGTGAGAAGCAGGCATACTTATGATTGATAATCATGCGGAAGAAGAAGCATACGAATCTTGCAACCATTACGCCGCTGATTATCAGCATGAGATTTGAATTGTGGAAAACGTAGGCTCTCATAATCTCATTGAGGGCAAAAAGACATACAAATTCCACTATTGCGAGGAAAATAATGAAAGATACATAGTCCGGCAGACGAACGCGACGGTAGTTATGTTCGAACGAAGCCACAACAATCTGCCATACCAGTGAGCACAGGCACACAAGACCGGCAAAGAAGAACAGCTGCCATTTGTTGAACGTATCGACAGAGGTATATTCAATAAAGTTGCCTGAAAGAAGATAAGGCTTCTCGTGAACCGCATCGAAATCATTCTTCTTTACATTGAAGCACAGATCTTCAGTGCCTGCATCAAGAGGAGTAAGGCCATTATAGGTAAAGCGTTCGGTGATGAGTTCATGAGCACCGCTTCTGCCTGAAACGGTAAAATTCTTGAAACATATTTCAGTATCGTGAGAATCATCAATTTCAAACTTTATCTGTTCGAGACGATTGGTATTCTTAAGAGGGATTACGACCTTTTCGAAATCATCGGTGCTGGAAATGAGATACGGAGAACTGAACCTCTCGTTGAACTCCGTTCTGCCGTCACCCAGTGAATATACTCTGGTGTCAGTGGAATACTTTGCCCTAACCTCATATGAAAACTCAACCGGATCGGTAAATCCCAGACCAAGCAGATTCATTACCACGGTAAGGACTGCAGATATCAAACAAATAACAATCGTACGCAGGAACGCCATAATTCAAAATCCATTTATCATATATGATCAGTACACCGAAGCGCATCGTATATCGTCACGCACGTGTATGTAATCAGCCAACGTTGATACTTTCTTATTATCATCTGTTGTCAGACCGTATTCCCGCGGCATCCCGACGGTTCATCGTGTTCCGAAACAAACCCGGAGTCCAGGGTAAAAGGAAGAAAAGCCTCCATTATCACGTAAAACCGGAGCTGCAGCACCGGCATTCCCCGATCTCCCTCTGTCTATAACGGACACACTCCGCATCCCTGACGGACATGCATCTCTTTTTATTATTGGAGACGGACACTGGAATCAGTCATATCCAACATTTTCCGCAAAAATGTATTTTTCTGTCCGGTCACATCATTGAAACTGCGACAGATACAAGCTTTCAGCAGGAAAAACGAATTAATTCAGTATCTAATTTATCAGAATTTTTCAGATAATAAACGACAAGTGAGTAAAACTGTCATTTTAAGACGACACGATCATGTTTTTTTGAACTGTTTGGCGGGTTTTTAATCTTTTATTTACACTTATTTAACATTTTTTTCCATGATTTACAAAGACTGTAATTTTTTTAAACAAGTATGGTCTCCTGTTTCATAACGTTTTACAAAACCGACTTTTCTCATGCCGGAAACTTTATTGGACCTAAGCATAATCAGTTGAGGCAGAGTATCTCCGGGGTGACGTTAAACGCCCCTTCAGGCAAACCGGAAATCGGTGGCAGACAGTTTAAAAATGTCGGTTTCATTCAGATTCCGTAAGTATTTGTCGGCAAATAGGCGGCTTCTGATTGATATAAGGACATTTACCACATAAAATACCTCTGTCTTATGGTAAACATTATCTTTTAAAACATTGTTTACCTGCACAGGAAAATTTAAACAAATACTCACCGAGGTTACAATGAGCGGCCCAAAAACAAGGCGTGTACAGCTAACCGCAGAACAGATTGAGGAAATGCGCAGAAGACGCGAACGGGAGCTTTTGCGTGAAAGAAGAATCATTGAGTTCGGCAGAAAACGCAATGACTTTCTGCAGAATTTGCAGAATTCCCCTTCCGTCAGTAAAATAATGGCCGAGTTACGGAAAAAGGCTGAACGCTCCGGCTCATTTACCGTACTTACGGAAAAAGATGTCAGTGAAAGAATCTGCGCCATCAGAAAAGACATCGAAAATCTGCATCTGAAAAAGACTGCGGACGATACTGAAGTTATGCGCGCATATGACTCATTCAGGTCACTTGAAGAAAAACATTACCGTATTCTGGCGGAAATCAGTGAGGAAAAAGAACGCCTTGACAGAGAATACCGTGAAAAGCTCCGCAGGCTTAACGAACTGAAACAGACCGTTTCCAGTCTCAGCGAGGAAATCGGCAGCATACTGCGTGAAAATGAAACACAGCTGCACATGCTTCAGGAAAAAATCAGCCAGTATGACATCAAATCCCCGGAAGCATATACAGGTCTGCACAAGAAGCATGAAAAGAGCAGTTCGGAGTTCAGCGAACTGCTTTCCAAAGCCGGAGCCGCAGGCGATAACGAGAACGAACTCAGACAAGCAGTTGACGGACTTCAGGCTGTCAGAGCAGCCGTCTCCACTTTTTCCCTTTCCTGTGCGGAAACCAGGGAGCTCATAGTATCGAATTACGTAAGCAGACTGTCTGATGATATTTCCACCATGCTGCAGAAAATCAGGGAACGTGAGGAAAAAGAACAGGAGAAGGTACGGGCAGAAGCAGCAAGAAAAGCTGCAGAAACCGAGAAAAAGCGTGCGGAAAAAACCGCTGAACTTCAGAAGCTTTATGATACCGCCAGACGAAAGTTCGCAGAGACTGTCTCCTCACGTAACGTTCCGGAAAAACAGGCGGAAAAGCTGAATAATCTGCAGGAGCTGTGGGCTGAGGCCGCTGAGACTCACGCAGGTAATCCGGATTATCTCAGAAGCTTCTTCTCAATAAGCATTGAACCAAAAATCAAAAAAATCAGTGCCGATATTGCAGAATGGAACAGTCTTCTTAATGAATATAACGACAGACTCCTTACCTATGAAACTCTGTGTCAGCAGTTAGGAGCCGTTCCTGCCAGATTCGCACTCACCGAATCAAGTCTCGTTCACATGGATTCAGCCATTGCCGACCTCAGGGAGGCTATCGATTTGCGTGAGCAGGAACTCTACATCAGAAAGAGCATTGACGAAATCATGCAGGAAATGGGACATGATGTTCTCGGTTACGGCAAATCCGACTATTCCAGAGCAGATCACAGAGCCCTGTACCGTTTTGCCGACAATACCGCAATTGGCGTAACAATTGATGAAGACAATAACGTCTGCATGGAACTCGGCGGACTTGACACCACTGACAGAGAACCTGACGAAAGAGAAGCCATGATGCTCGAAGAGGACATGAAAAACTTCTGCAGTGACTATCGCATGATAAAGGAAAAACTCAAGGCCCGAGGCATTGAACTGCTCGAGGGACATGAACTACCTCCATCCGCAGAATACAGTCAGATTCTTAACCTCACTGACTACGATATCGACGAACGTACAATGGAAGAAATAATGACCTCCGGCCGCCACACTGCGTCGCAGGAGGAAAAAACGCATCTTACCATTGACAAATAACCTGCAAAATAATTACGAATAACGTATCAACGGCGTGAAAAAATGGCAAAAGTAAAAATATGTCCCCACTGTCATACGGAAAACCCTACTTCGGCAGCAGAATGCTCAGAATGCGGCTGTGACATCATGGACGTTAAATCAACCGTAAGACAGGAATCGGTCACAGGTGACACCGAAAGTCACAGAATACCTGAAGCAGAAAACGAAAAGTTCCAGGCTTCTGAGGCTCAGGCAGACGGTAATGAAGTACCGGAGGCCCCGGCTTCATCAGTTGCCGCCATCGGGAACACCTCTTCTGATAACGGCTCCGCGGCATCGGATGACGGCATGGAGTACGTAAAAATATGTCCGAAATGCGGGCACCGCAACAGAGGTGTCGCCAGAATATGCGTGCACTGTAAGGAAGCAATTAAAACCGTAAAGCCGGAATTTCTGCCGAAAGAAGCTCTGACAAACACGGTTTCCGACGGAAGGACACAGAACCGTGAGGCCGGGGCTCAGCTGAATACACCTAGACATGTGGCCAGACTTAAGGACGCCGAAGACCGGACAATCCTTGAAATCACTGACGACACCCCGACACTGGTGATTGGCCGCGAGCATACACTTTCAGGTTATCTCAGAAACTGCCATTATACCAGCCGCAGACATGCGGAAATTACCGTAGTCGGCAGCCGTATTGCGATAAGGGATCTTGACAGTTCCAACGGCACCATGGTTAACGACGGCAGGATCGAGGCAGGCCGACAGCGTCTTCTGGAATCCGGTGACAGGGTTTCACTGGGAGGTTGCTGGAACACCGACGGTGCCGGTTCATTTACCGTAGAGTATGACCGATGAATGTCGCCAGACTTCTTTATCCCGTAAAGGTTCTGGGTCCCGGAAACCGTATGGGCATCTGGTTCGCCGGCTGCACACACGGCTGTCACGGCTGCAGCAATCCCGAACTGTGGAAGAGAAAGCCTGAATACGAAACAGGCTGTGACACGATCATGAAAATGATTAAGAGCGTGGCCCGGACCGGGAAAATTGACGGTTTTACGCTGACGGGAGGCGAACCCTTCCAGCAGCAGGAGGCTCTTCGGGAACTGCTCCCGCATCTTGCGGACATTTCCGACGACATACTTGTCTATACGGGATTTGAATATGATGAGGATTTCAGGAGAGAGAACGCTGACATTCTGAGTTACGTCACCGTGCTCATTGACGGCAGGTACATACGTGAACGCAACCGTAACTGCTTTCTCAGGGGCTCAGACAATCAGAGAATCAGCATTCTTCAGGACAGACACCGGGAACGGTATCTCAAATACATTAGGGAAGGACATAATCAGGTTCAGAATTTCAGAACCGGAAACGGCTTCATATCTGTAGGCATTCACGGTGCCGACTATGAAACGGAGCTTAAAAAACGTCTTTTGGAAAAGGGACTTACAGGACAGGACAATGGACAATCTTGAAAAACTGCCCAGGTGGCATAATGAACTCAGTATCTTTAACAGAATCAAGCCTCAGATAATCATTGAAGGCAACATAATGGACAGGTACGTATATCCTGAGGACAATGACTATCAGGATAAGGGTGCCATCGTAAACCTCCGTGACTATCTTTACGCATTCTTTAAGAATCTGGGATACAGACACGTGGTTTTCTACGACCACATCACGGGATTCTATAATGACTGTGCTACCGACAATCCTAACGCCGTCAGTGAATTTGCCGAACTTGTCAGTGCCGATGCTGAAAACGGCAGAATTCCCGCCCTCTTCAGCGGCAGAGGCGCCAGAGCCACTCAGTACATCGATTTGGCACTGGGTCAGCAGGCTGAGCCGACTGCAGTCATAATGGACTTTGCATCCAGATACATTGTGGCTCCGAATCAGATACAGCCTGAAGACGTTGAAAGCTTTACAAGACTGCAGAAAGCTGTAATGAACAGCCGTGAAGTCGTTACCGAAAACGGAACCCATCTGCGAAACACCGTGGTGCTTCTAACCCAGAAGGTCAATGACCTCCCTGCCTGGTTTTATCTGGACAATCCCCTCAGCAAGACCATAAGAATAACACCTCCTACAAGGGAAGAACGTTTCAATTTCATTGATACGCAGTTCAGATCCTTCTTTGACAGGGATATCTATCAGTCGGACATCGTCAGATATCAGGATGAATCCGGTCTGGAGGAGCTGAAAAAAATAAAGGAAAAGTTCACCGGCATTACCGAAGGAATCACGTATACCACACTCAACGATCTGCGCATTCTCTGCAAAAACAGAAAATTCCGCATAAGTGAGCTCAACAGGGTCGTGGATCTCTACCGTTACGGCGTAAAGGATAATCCGTGGGAGAATCTTCATTACGAAGACTTCGATAAAGCGGAAGATGAATTCAGAAAAAGGGTTCAGGGACAGGATTATGCCATTGCCAGAACTCTTGACGTGGTTAAACGTGCGGTTACCGGCATGAACGGTCTGCAGCACTCATCCCACACAAAGCCAAAGGGAGTACTGTTCTTTGCCGGTCCTACCGGTACAGGTAAAACGGAAACTGCCAAGACCCTTTCACAGAAAATATTCGGAGATGAGAGCCGCTGCATAAGATTTGACATGAGCGAATTCAGCCAGTCTCACAGTGATCAGAGACTTCTGGGTGCCCCTCCGGGATACGTGGGATATGAGACAGGCGGTCAGCTTACCAATGCCGTGAAAAACAATCCTTTCTCAATTCTTCTCTTTGATGAAATTGAAAAGGCTCATCCATCCGTGCTCGACAAATTCCTGCAGATACTTGAAGACGGCAGAATGACGGACGGTCAGGGAAATACCGTGTATTTCTCCGAATGCATCATAATCTTCACCAGTAATCTGGGAATATACGTTGAGAATGAAAACCATGAAAGGGTACAGAACGTAAGTCCGGATGAAAGCTATGAAGTAATACGGACCAAGGTAATCTCCGCCATAGAAAACTTCTTCAAGTTCAAACTCAACAGACCGGAAATACTCAACCGTATCGGTGAAAACATTGTGGTGTTTGACTTCATCAGACCGGAAACCGCAAACAGAATAACGGATTCCCTGCTTAATAAGATTAAGCGCGAACTGCTCGAAACAAAGAACATCACCATAACCTTCAGTGATGAGGCGGTACGCACCATTAAAACAGCGGCTGCCGGAAACCTTGAGAACGGCGGTCGAGGCATCGGCAACATCATTGAGGAATACCTTATCAATCCGTTGTCCAGATACATGTTTGACAACAGAATACGCAAGGATGAAACAATCCGCGTAAACGGAGTCATCTGCAGCAGTAACCGTATAAGTCTGGACTGTACCCTGCAGAAGAAGGCTGATTCATGATAGTAACCTGCATTTCAGTTACGGGTAATCATGAGCACTGTGAAGACTGTACCCTGGTTGCAGGGAATGGTGCGGATCCTGTTGTAATTCATGAACACAGCTCAGAGATGAACGCGGCGTTTCCCGCACTGCTTGCCGTTGCCGACGGTGTCGGCGGGCTGCCGGGCGGACGCAGGGCTTCCGAATTCGTGCTGAATGAGCTTTCATCACGAAGACCTCCCGAGACCCACGAAGCATGGGAAGGAATTATCAGGGATATCAACGCAAAGCTCATTACGCATGCCGAAACCGCAGATGAAGGCAGGTACGCCGCAATGGCAACAACCTTAAGCCTTGTGCACCTAACGGAAAACTCCCTCATATACGCACACACCGGAAACACCCGCATTCAGATTCTTAACGGCATTTACCTGAGACGGGTAACCGACGACCAGACCATGTACCAGTGGCTTCTTGATACGGGAAACATTGAAGCGGCCGAAAAGGCACCGAAAAACGAAATCTACAGCTGCATGGGTGCGGGGAATGCCTCAAACCTAAAGAGAATCCAGACGGGAACAATCCCCATTACCGACAGTCAGAAAGCCGTTATCATCACGAGTGACGGCATTCATGAGTATACCGACACTGATTTTCTTGAAGACACACTGAACCGCACCGATATCTCAACCATGAAAAAGGCGGAACTAATCATTGAAGAAGCCCTCAGAAACGGCTCCGAAGATGACATGACGATAATGATCGCCGAATTCTAAATACAGGACAGGCACCGACGGGCAGGAACGTTTATGAACGGAATGTCCGTCATGCAGACTCACGAGTGTAATCCTGATGATTGCTGCAAATCCGGAAAAACACATGTAAACGGAATAAAAAACATCAATTCAATCATATTGTTTTTTACGTTAAAAAAGGCATTAACTTGCCGGTGTCATTACTTAATAAAACACATTTTAAAGACACCTGAGGATTCTGGTCAGCCGGTGTATATGGATAAAATTCAAACCTCAGCTCCCCGTTAACCGGACATATGTTTACGTATTAGAGTCAGGTAAAAATGACAGTGGGAGAGTACTGCGACGTGAAACATGAGAATTTCCATACCGCCGTTCAGGCCGGAAATTTTGCAGAGAACAACGGAAATTCCCCCAAAAAATCAGATGACGGATGCGTAAAACGGCAGAAGTGCATGGAAAAACCATTCGGTTCCCATTTTAAGTATCAGATTAATTATGATTTTTAACTTCGTTTTATATTATATTAATTCAGATTAATTGTATACCTAAAACCATTAATATAAATTAATCACTGTTTTAACATTATAAAACCATATAAATTAATCTTATATCATAAAAAATCACAAATAACGGCAGACAATTCCAATCGCCGATAACCGTCTGCCTTCAAATATGTACTTCATAAAAAAACATTCTGAACGGTTCATAATCTTCCGGGATATTCGGGTACAAATCACGACGACTGTTCTGACGTAATACCGAAAGCAGATACGGTCAGAACATGCTAATGAAAAACCTCACCCGGTAACTTACATGTACCTCGCTTAATCATTTGTTCAGTCAGAGCATTCCCAATGCTCTGCTGTCCGGCAGTACCGTTATGCTGTTTCATTTTATGACGTGGTCATTTCCGGTCTTTATACATGATTAAAATACATCAATCATTCCGTCGCCGCCGTAAAGCTCCGTCGTACCGCAGGTTCCATACGGCAGTGTAAAAGAAACGGGGAGATTCGTGTAAAGCTCCCCGTAATTCATCTCATTCAGTCATGTCTGACCTAAACTGACCTGCCGAGAGCTCCTCTTGCCCCCTGCTTTCAGCCTCAGGCCTTTGGAGCTGATTTCTGCTCTTCCTCAGAAGCAGATGCCTTAACGTCCTCGTGACCGTGAAGCTCTCTGAGGGTATCCTCGATATTCTTCATTACCTTACTCTGGGTTGAACGCAGAATCATACGGTTTGACTGATCGTACGTAAAGTAGCTCCAGATCCAGTCCATAAACACAAAGAACTTATTCTTTACCCCGAGGATTGATACCAGATGTACGGCCATCCACAGAATCCAGGCTATAAATCCCCCGAATTTGCATCCCGCAATTTCGGCAACGGCTTTGTTCTTACCGATGGTAGCCATGCATCCCAGATCCTTATAGGTAAAGTCGGTAAGCGGCTGTCCCTTTTCCATTGCCATTATGTTTTTCGCAAGAAGAGTCCCCTGCTGAATTGACGGCTGTGCCATCTGCGGATGTCCGTTAGGATATTTCGGATCCCCTTCCATAATGGCCACGTCACCTATCGCAAATATATTTTCAAAACCCTTAACCTTATTGTGATTGTCGACAATAATGCGACGGCCACGGCCAAGAACACTGTCAGGGAGGCCGTTAACACTGTTAGCCATAACACCGCCCACCCAGATAAGGTTTCTGGTACCGATGGAGCTGCCATCATTCATTCTGACACTGTTGTCGGTATAATCGGTAACAAAGGTATTGAGTTTAACATCAACGTTCATCTTCTTCAGGAAGTTAAGTGCTTTTTCTGATGACTCCTCTGACATGCCGGCAAGAAGTCTCTTACCGCCTTCAATAAGATGAATATGAACCCTTGAGGTGTCCATGTCAGGATAATCCTTAGGCAGAACATAGCGTCTCATTTCCGCAATTGCACCGGCAATTTCCACGCCTGACGGACCGCCGCCTACAATTACAATGTTCAGAAATTCGTCTCTTTCCTGTTCACTTGAACATGTCACTGATCTTTCGAAGCTTGCAAGAAGCGTATTTCTGAGCCCCATGGCTTCAGGAACAGTCTTCATTGGAATGGCCCATTCCTCAACGTTGCCGTTGTTAAAGAAATTGGTTTTGGTACCGTTAGCCAGAATAAGATAGTCGTAATCAATCTTACCTATTGAAGTCTGAATATAATTGTTTTCAGGATAGATGCATGTCAGCTCAGCCATGCGGAAGTAGTAATCCTTTCTGTCCTCAAAGAGCTTACGGAACGGAAATGATATGGAGCTTGGATTCAGACCTGCCGTGGCAATCTGATAGATAAGAGGCGGAAACTGGTGATAATTATTCTTATCAACGAGAATCACCTGAAAATTGGACTTTCTGAGCCCCTGAGCAACTCTGAGGCCGCCGAAACCGCCTCCGATTATAACCACTCTTTTTTTATCATTACGTTCTATGTTAAAACTCATACAAACCTCAAATACAAATCTCTAAAATCCGTTATTACCGGTACGGACGTTTCTGTTATCTTTTATGTTCTGCTCTTTTCCGTGCTGAGATCCCAAAACCGACGGAGCAACAAAATAATGCGTCAGGAAAGAAAACGGACACGACTGAGCTTTATAATTATTATTTAACACGCCACTGATTATCCTTCTGCGGAGGTGCGGATACCGCACATCTCAGCCATGGCAGGACAGCCGTGAAATCAGGCGGTCAGAAAGTGTATGCAAGCCCGCAAACACCTTCTGAGGAAAGCTTTTCATGAATTATATCATGTATTCAGAAAGCATAATGACACACAGAGCAGGAAAGCTGTACATAAATAGACCAAACGGAAAAAAGTATTCCGGCCACCCGACTTCCGGATGATTAGCGACAAAAAAAGAAATCTCCGGTTTTCTGAACAAACCGGAGATTTCAGGATAATTTCTTAAGTAATCAGACTAGCCTACAAGGAATACGGCATAGACTACGATGGATACCACGAAAAGACCGCAGACACCGTAGGTAATGTACTCGGAGTAATTCTGCTTGGACTTCTGCCCCTGTGCCAGAATGTTGAATACGTTACGAACAACCAGAAGTCTGGCGGCGCAACCTACGCCGATGCAGACACCCATGGTCATTATGAAAAGAGCAAGCCAGAATACGTACTTTTCAAAGCCCTCAAACATCGGGAACAGAGTAAGCAGCGCAATGAAAAGACCTGCTACGACCGGAATAATACCTGCCTTCATCTGTTTCTTAATTTCATTGATGTAGTCAATGAAGAAATAACCTTCACCCTTGATAAGGGCATTCTTCACTGATCTGTGAACCTGTGGGGTTATATAGAAGGCATAGCCGAAAGCTGCGGCACCGAGAACACACAGCATAAATCTGGCGATATCCTCGACAAGAACACTAAGGAGAAGGCACGCTATTGCACCGAATGCAGCTGCGGCAAAAGCAACAATCTTCTTATCGGCAACACCTGCATTGTATTCGAAAGTACCGCTGATTTCCATCTCATCAGCTTCTTCATCAGATTCTGATGACTGCTCCTGTTCTGATGCTGCGGGTACTGTTGTCTCTGCAGGCTCGGATGAAGCTGCTTCAACAGCTTCAGGAGCTTCAGAAACAGGTTCAGATACATTTTCTCCGGCCAGATCCACAACTTCCGTCGAAGCAGATTCAGGTACCTGTGACGATGTATCGCCCGCATTGTCCATTGCCTTCTGTATCATTGCGGCAATACCTGACGCTGGCGCAGCATTAGGCTGGGAAACAGGTTCTGGCTGAGAGGCAGCAGGTTTTGCTTCCGCAGTTAAATCAAGAGAATCATCAGCTGATGCGTTCACTGAAAGATCAAGGGAATCATCGGCTGATACTGAGGAGGAAAGATCTATCTCACCTTCTGAAGACAGATCCAGTTCTCCGCCGGCGGAAAGATCAATTTCAACGTCACCAGAATCCGTAAGGTCAATGCTTCCTTCTGAGACTTCATCCATGACTGATGCTGCGGGTGAAGGAGAAGATACATCAGCAGGAACGGCAGATTCATTGTCTGATACTGATTCCGGCTTCTTTTCCGGAATTTCAGACTTGTCAATTACGATGTGGGCGACATCCTCTTCAGTTGTCTTTGCATCGAATACAACGCTGTTATTGGCATCGGTGCTCTTCCCCTTGTTGGTACTGCTGTAGAAGCCACCTGATGAATTCTGATTATCCGCAGCCGGCCTGTTCTTAGAAAAATGAAGCTTGCTGGCAATACTGTTGTCCTTGGAAATTCTTGCGCCGCATTTCTCACAGAACACAACATCATCATCCAACTCGGCGTTACATACCTGACATCTCATATATCTTCTTTCCCCATAACGGACAGGATAAAATCCGTCCGCACATTAAACCTGTTATTTCACAATAATGTAATATTATCCGTATCATCCCGTACCAGATATGCCGACAGTCCTCTACAACCTCCACAGACAGACGGCCAAGCCCTTAAACAACAAACACGGCTTATATATTTATTTTAAGTACCGGAACATTTTTGTACCAGCATTTATAATTTTATAATGGTTAATTATGAATACAGCTAACATATTTAGCAACACGAATGGACATTATTAGCAAAAATCTCACACGATTTAACATCTATGGCTTACAAAAAATCGCCAAAACGTACATTTTTTCTTCGGACACATAGGCAGAAATCCGCATGTACGGCACTTTTTCGTACGTAAACATACTTTTTGTTATTTTTGTTGTTTATCATGCGTTTTCCTCCTATATCCAAGACGTTCTAAGGTTCTTTCCGCAACATTCATCCGACCGCCTGTATTGAGTATGTTCCCGTCTCCGGTCAGCCCGTCAACTGACATTCTGCCGACGTCGGCAATTCCGGTGTCTTCAACGTACCTGAGCCATTCCGAAAGGTCAATGCCGGAGAAATCGAGTTCTGACATCATTGACAGCGGCATGCCGGAGCAGATCCCTTCCGAACCGTTACCGGGACCAGTCGGAACCTGCTCCATAATGATTCTTGCAAGAGGAGAACTGAAGCAGCAGTAATGCTCCTCATGAAGCACGCATTTACCGAGAACCTTTTCCCTGCAGCTTCTGCCCGTATGCACGCATGAATCAAGCTTCAGCTTTACGGAAGTCTCAATCTCACCCGGACGGCATGAGGTGGCAATCTCCTCAAGGGTTTTATACGTCTGATAGGCAACGTATGCAGCCATCACCCCCTGCATGGTGCCTGCTATCGCGGGATTCATTTCCACCATGCTGATGCCCTCAGCACTGACCGTCTCAGTAAACAGTGCCTCCCTTGCAGCCTCTCCCATTGTCTGTTCCACAAGCTCCGCAAGCTTTGCCGTCAGTGCCTGCATGAATTCACGCGTTGCCTGCTCCGAGGCTGTGTCCATTACACTGCCTAAAATACTGTCGGCAGTTCCTGATACCAGTCCCTGGGAATTTCCCAGAAGTCCGTAATTTTCCCAGGATCCGGGAGAGGACACGACATTTTGAAGCGATGCCCTTGCGGTATTCAGCGCCACCATGTATGAGGTAAGACGGATATACGTTCCGACATCGGACGTATTCGGTGCATGACAGCAGTCCATCCTTCCGAAATACCCCTTTCTGCAGGAATTTTCGGTGCCCCTGAATATTCTGCAGGAACGTCCTGAATCCGAATCTCCGGTGCACGAAATGTCATTCTGCATGTACTGAAGGGCCTGAAGTGCCACCACTGCATCCTGAGGTCCCGTTCCGATGCTGAGAGACTCAGTTTCCGCATAAGCCTCAGTAAGTCCAGTTCCGAGCTCCTGCAGTATCCCCGATGCTTCAGTGCCATCCGAAAAGGTTCCGGCTGAAACGGCGTTTCCAAGGTCTGCGGAAAAGTAACCGCGAAGCCGTTCCGGCTTCCGGGGCGGTAAAAACCCGTTATTTTCAGCCTCATCTCCGTCCGCTGCAGAAGACGGAACCTCATTTCGGTGAACGTCAGCGGAGTCAGCAGACTCGGCCCATACGTCAAGCCGCATGCATAAAGGGTCCAGGAAGTCCCATACGGCATCAGAATAAGGCTCATGAAGTGACATACCAGCAAAGAGGGAAGTTTTCTCAAAATAATCCGGGCATATCATTACGGCATTTCTTCTGATACAGGAGCCGTCAGTCACGGATGAACCGCCATCAGACGAAAACCGCTGAAGACATTCCGTCCGCAGAATGGTGTCGGAATCCGTCTGCAGAGTTTTGAGACATTCCCTGTTCATCCAGCTGTCTTTTTCAATAAGCTTTCTGCCGTCATAGAGGAGTCTGAAATTCATGTATCCTTCTCCGGCTCCCGTTACCGATACCATCTGTTTCAGTTTAAGGGTAAAGCCGCGACTGCCGCTATCCTCCTCACCGGCAAGACTGTCCTCCTTCATTTCGGAAATCAGGGGCCACAGATCAGTTTCCCTTCGCTCAAATCCGCTTTTTCCAAGCTCACACCTGCCCGGCGTTTCCGGAGGGAACTCGTTTTCCGGAAGATTCAGCACCTTACGCCACGGGGAACCGTCAACGCTTATAAGAAGACGGATATAGTCATCATAGTGTACGGTATCGAGAATCATGGCTTTAACAGCTTCAGGCTTCTCCACTTCAAGACTTATCTCATTCTCAAACACCGTACAGTTTCCGACAAGCGAATTGTCCTTCCTGTTACCCAGCCAGAACTCGGTACAGCCGGTAGCCGTACCGCCGGCTCCGAACGTTGTCCGGTCCGTCCCGCACTCGGAAAAATCAATGCCGTCACCAAAGCCCACGGGCCTTACCGCCCTGAAATCATGGACAAGGAGACAGTGTCCGGACATTTCCTTTTCAGGTAAAACCAGGGCGGCATCATAATCATGAGATCCGTCATCATTGCGGAAGTCTGAGGAAGAATATTCCGAATCCGGACATCTTATGCGTCCCACTGATGGCGAAGCAAGAATTTCCGCCAGGGTGCAGCGGCTTACGTCCATGTTATTCTGATTTTCATCCGAATCAGCCGGAACGGCGTTTCTGCCAGCGCTTAGCGCAACCCCGGCACTTAACACGGCATCCGAAACACCGGCGTTTATGACACCGTCCGATGACAGGTTCCTTTTCTGAGACAGCTCAGTCATAGTTTCATTCGAATACCGGTTCTCAAAAACAGTCCTTACGGAATCCTCCCGCAGTCCTCGGGCAAAATCCGCATGGGAACCTCCGATATTCTCATCCGCATGCACGGAAGACGTCATCATAAACTGCAGCAAGGGAATCATAAGAATGGACTGAAACAAAACGGCAGTCGGGGCAACGCCTTTAGAAAGGATGACAGAAAATGCGTCAATGACGCAACCCGACGGAACCGCCTCGCTGATGCGACTCCGCATAATCTTCATGAATATGTATGAAACGGCAGCAGGTAAAAGCATGACCACGACCTCCCCCTAAATCTGGTGATACATTCTGAACCACCGCATTCTCTTACTTAAGGGATAACGTCGGTCACGTCTAAGCCTTAAAGAACCGTTTCGGACATCATAATGTGATCCTTTTGGCTTTAAAAAATGACAAGTTTTAACTTTTCGGGATAAAAAATGTTAATTGTATTAAATCTCCGCTCTTTTTCGTGACATCCGTGGAATATATAAGATAAAAATTCTTTTGGTTAATTTTTAGCAGCATATATCTCACTTTTTCACGAATCTTTTAATTACAATATAAATTACCCTCTCTTACAGAGGAAAAGAACAGCACCGGCATCGGACATTCTCCTCTTTCTGACACCGAGCGTTTTCCTCCTTTAAGCTCGTGTAATCGATGTCGGTGCATTTTCCCTTCATGTAACCTGTTTTTGCTGGTTCATTCGAACCAGCTTTATTTATTTTGGGAACCTTTTTTTTCTTTAGGTCCTCCTTGCCGTATTTTCGGCATGCATACCCCAAAAAAAGCACCGGAATTTAGTATGAACCACGTTATTGATCACTTGATTGATAACGGGGTTTTATTATGAAATTAACTTATGAACAAAAGTTACTAGTTATTGAAGATTACTTTAAGATTGGTCCTACATCGACAGCAAATAAATGGGGGGTGAATCGTAATTACGTAAGAGAAGTAGTAAGATTACTTCAAAATAATTCCTTGCAGGCTCATGGTAAAAAAAATATATATACACCGGATTTCAAAATTAAAGTTGCTAAAGCATATGCTAATGGAGAAGGAGCATTACGTGAATTATCAATTAAATTTGGAATACCGAGCAATTCGGTAATAATAAAATGGTATTATATTTATCAGTCACAAGGCGAAGAGGGACTGAGAAATATGAAGAAGCAAGGTAGACCAAGAAATTCAGAAACAAAATCAACTAAAAGTAAGGTAAATGTAGATAAGCTTCTTCAATCAGAAAAATCATTTTCAGAATACTCTCCAGCAGAAGAAAAAGCCTTAAAAGAAGAACTTCTAAGACTTCGCTGCCATGAAGAATTCTCAAAAAAATTCGAGGCCTTAGCCCAAGATTATCTAAGAAAGAAAAACAACAAATAAAAGCTCAATTAGTGCTTGAGCTAAGGCCAAAATACCCATTCAAAATGCTTTTAGAAGAAGCTCAGATGAGTAGGGGCTCATACCTTTATCAACTGAAGAAAGCTCCTTCTAAACGTCTTGATGTTGTCTATAGTGAGCAGATAGCTGCAATCAGGAAGATTCATTCTGACAGCAAGGAACGCTATGGATACAGACGTGTAATGTATGCCTTACGCAACCAGGGCTTGCATCTGAACCACAAGACAGTTCATAAGCTGATGCATCACCTGCGGCTTCAGGGGACTCATCCTAAAGCATATAAGAAATACAACTCTTACAAAGGTACTGTAGGAAAGATAGCGCCAAACATACTTAACAGAGAGTTCAATCCTCCTAAGCCAATGACCAGCTTCGCAACAGATATTACCGAATTTGCCATTGCAGAAGGAAAACTATATCTGTCTCCAATCATTGATATGTGTACTAATGAGATTGTTGCCTATGATGTTTCCAGACATACAAACCTTGGCCAGATTAACCGTATGTTAAAACGATTTGAAAATGTGCTCGAAGAAAATAATGTCTCTGGAGCTTTAGTTCATTCAGACCAAGGTTGGCAATATCAACATTTCCATTATTGCAACTGGCTTAAAGAGCATAACCTAGTCCAAAGCATGTACAGGAAAGCCACTACTCATGACAACATTATGATTGAGATATTCTTTGGAAGAATGAAAGTTGAAATGTTTTATGGAAAAGAAAAGACCTTTAAGGACTTAAACGACTTAGAGAATGCTATTAAAGATTATATAAATTGGTACAACACTGACAGAGTTTGTAAAAAGTTAAAAGGCCTGTCTCCAATTAATTTCTCGGAAACAAGCCTTAAATTCGGTTAGTATGACCTAGAAACTTAAGTGATCAATTTCTGGGGCCATACTACAGTCTTTTATCTATCAAAAAGATCAGTCAATTACAACACCGAGTAAATCTCCAAGAATTACTATGATACTTGCATATTCAATTGTTTGAGCATAGGCAAACTTCTTTTGATATTTAATCCACATTTCCTGTAATTCACTACTATTAGCAATACGTTCCAATAATGATTTTTTGTCTGAAATAATCTCAGTACTACCACGATGTTCAGATGTTGCAGCCAAAGCCTCAATAAAAATTTCTCTACTAAATTGCTTAGTAGTTACCAGAATATATACGTCATAAAAATCTCTTGGTCTGGTATTAAATACTCCCCGACTCAAAATCGTTTCAACCTTTTCTGCTAGAACTGTTTCTATATTGTATGCTAAAAGTTCTATTGTTTGATCTTCATCGAACATTCTACAGAATTCGAAGGTTACGGCTCCGGGGGTAATAACGTCCCCAGTAGAAACATCAATTGATAAAGGAGTTGTTATTGAATCGTACAGTGCATTAAGTCTTACACGATAACCTCCATAACGATCATCCTTTCTTATAGGTTCAATTGAGATCAGGCAAAACCGCATTTCATCATTGAGATCAATGGCACCAATAGATTCTATGGCATTTCGTAACTTTTCTTCTCTTAATGCCATATTTCTTATTGTGGCATCAAGGTCCATGGTGGCACGGGTATCCAATCCCACCATCGCGGCTATAAGCATTCCGCCCTTAATTACAAATTTATTTTTATACTCGGATTGCGACAGTCTTGCAAGAAATCGTTCAAACATATAATTTTGAAGAACAACCTGAGCGGCAATTTTATTATTCTTCGCATAATTCTTTATTTTTGCCTTTAAGCTCATTGCTTTCGAACTCATAAAAGCACCTCCATATACTTTTTTAGTTCTGACTTGACGTTTAGCAGCTTCGAGTACTCATCAAGTTTGTTCAGATTTTTTTTACTGTAATTTGCATAATTCTTAATTGCAGAAATGACCGTTTCCTCATCACAGCGATTCCTTGTTCTTAAAAAATCACATACAGTTCTTTCCGGGTCATAACATCTCAGGGTATTCCCAAAAGTATTGGTTCTTTCAATTGCTCCCAATAAATGTAACTCTGGTTTTATATAAAAATAAATGCACTCATCTTTTATTGATGTAGGAATGCTTTTATTACTTGGTAATGTTATGCAATGAGAAAATGGTGTCCGATCCGACAGTCCATTCAGAAATAGAGCAGTACTGTGTGAAAAAATAATATGCGGAGACCTTAACATTAAGGTATACATATCATCGTGTACATTATTTGGTAATATGTATGTTCCTTGTCTAACTCTTTCTAACAGCCCATTCTTAACATACTTAAGAAGTACCTGTTTTGAAAAACCAAGAGAAATAACATCGGCTGTAGTGATTAGATTGCCATTATCCATAATAAAGTTCATGATAACCGGATTTATGCCTGCCATCGTCACCTCCTTCAAAAGAATAATGGTTGACTTTCGTTTGATACTATATTTAAATTTCAAACAAAAGTCAACCAAAAACAGCCGGAGCTATGTCCGACTGTCATTATCTTACGCTGCAACTTCAACTTCTATCCCGAATTTGAACAGCACCTTGAACTGATCATCATAAACCGTGATGGTCTCGATGAGCCTTCGTACCAGTGAATCATCATATTCATGAACCTCCGCGCTCTGCCCGTCCAGGAACTTGTGCAATTCAGCAATTTTCTCTTTCAATCCTTCCTTGTTGGCATCATCAAGTTGCAGCTTATAGCGTTCCTCCCTCAGCTTTATGATCTCATCCCCAAGTTCATCGCAGTTCTGTCTAGTTTTGGAACGTTTAATGATTTCCGCCTCCATGACCGCAATTTTCTCATCAATTGCCTCAATCTCCGGAGAATTGCTGTTCATGAGCGCCTTCTCAACATTCGCCTTAAACTGCGGGATGAAATTATCCTGTTTAGCATAAACCTCATTGACGGCCTTCAGCACCACAGCATGAAGTTCAGCCTCGTTCAGGGTTCTGGCAGGACAGTCTATTGCGGATCTCTTTTTGCGAAGTCGGGAGATGCAGCGCCATACAAACTTTTTCCCGTTGGGATGAGTCCACTGGGTTCTCTGAAAAACTTCACCGCAGTGAGCACAGAACACGGTATTTGAAAGAGCATATCTGCTGCTGAACAGTCTGCGTCTGCCAACGTTGGTTTCAAGGCTTGCCCGTCTTGCCATTTCCTCCTGAACCCGCAAAAACAGATCTTTCGGTATTATCGCCTCATGGTCATCCTCTACATAATACTGCGGTGCAAGACCTTTATTCGCCACCCGCTTTTTGGTAGTATGAACCCCGTTATTGATCACTTGATTGATAACGGGGTTCATACTATTTCCAAATACCGGTGCATTTTTCTTAATCAGTTATGAGAGGCAGGAGAAAAGTCCTGTATTCTCAATGTGTTATGCAGTTTCTAATGTTCGGCCAAAACGTTATACGTTCAGCCCCATTACATAGGCTGTTTTCAGAATATCCTTGCCGATGACGTCGCCCTTATGCCAGTTTCCGCCGCCGTAGAGCTTTCCCCTTACCGAAGCATTCTCAATACAGTCCGTAAAACCGTACAGTGCCTGCATGGTGCTTTCAATGGAACCATCACTGTCAGCCGCCGCAACAATAAAGTAGAAGTCACGGCCTGAAAGCTCATTGTAAACGGGCATCAGACGGTCTATGAAGGTTTTCATCTGACCGCTCATGCTGTAAAAATATACGGGGGTTGAAAAGACAATAACGTCCGCATCAACAAGCTTGTCGATAAGGCGTTCCATGTCATCCTTTATGACACAGTGGCGTGTCGATGAACAGACACCGCAGCCGCGGCAGAATTCAATGTGAAAATCACGAAGATAAATCTTCTCAGTGCGGTGCATGGCATCACGCGCACCCTTAAGAAAGCTGTCAACCATCATGTCGGTATTGCCGTTTACTCTGGGACTGCTTACTATTGCCAGAACCTTTTTTCCCATGACAACCTCCATCAGTAATCTGCATAATTCTCCGGAACGGACACCGGAATACATTCCTGAAAAATGTCCGGTAGCGGACAGATGCATGATTTTAGTTTACGTCAGCCTGTTTATGCTATTTCCGTAAAAGACGCAATATTTCTTCTTATCCAGTCATATACTTCGTCATTAAAACATACAAAGTATATCTCCATTTTGCAGTCATCATTGGCTGATAACCACTCAAACACCGTTTCAACGGCAATTCTTGAAGCCCTGTCAATCGGATACCCGTAGACACCGCATGAAATTGCACTGAAGGCAACAGATTTCAGGCCGTGCTCCCGTGCAAGATCAAGCGAATTGCGGTAGCAGGATGCAAGCCTGACGGGATCGGACGGTCTGTCATGATAAACAGGACCCACGGTATGTATCACGTATTTTGCGGGAAGATTATAACCCTTTGTAATCCTGGCTTCACCTGTCTCACACCCGCCGAGAGTCCGGCATTCCTCAAGCAGCTTCGGACCTGCCGCACGATGAATGGCCCCGTCCACGCCTCCTCCGCCAAGCAGAGTCCTGTTAGCGGCGTTGACAATCGCATCAACCTCAAGGGTGGTTATGTCAGCCTTAATCACTTTTATTCTGTCAGAAATCATGTCCTTTTCGTCCGTATGAAAATCCTGTCTAATGCAGTAAAAACAAGGAACTCCAATTTAAATTTTACTATCTGAAGTCCTTCACTTCCTTTTCATCATCGCATTTTTTTGATATTGTTTTGAATTCTGAGGTAATTCTCCTGAAACACGGGCAGTCCGCATCGTGATCGCAGATTATGCCTACAGCCTGAAGATAGGCATAAACCGTTACCGGCCCGGCATATTTAAGTCCCCTTTTCCTCAGATCCCTGCTTATTCTCGCGGAAAGACCGTTGGATGCAGGAATAAGCCCTTTCTGATGCCCATCGTAAAGAATAACGGCATCCGTACGGGTAAAGCTTCTTATGTAGTTGCGAAAGCTCCCGAATTCATCAGAAATTCCGGCAAAAACTCCGGCATTGCTGATAACGGCCTCAATCTTGCGGCGGGATCTTATCATTCCCTCAGTATTCATGATGCGTTCAACATCATCCTCACCAAAGCCCGCAACTTTCCGAAAATCAAAATCGGCAAAGCATTTTCTGATGACGTCTCTTTTACGGATAATAATGTTCCAGCTGAGACCGCACTGCAGAGCCTCAAGCATCAGACATTCAAAATGACGTACGTCATCACTGACCGGAATTCCCCACTCAGAGTCATGATATTTCAGATTTTCATCTGATGAATCCTTCCAACCGCAGTATGACATGCCGACCTTCCGTATGATGTATCGTAAAAACACCGCCGATGCAGAAAACTCAAGGCTCCGCACGGGAGAATATATGATTCATCTTAACAAAAACGCCGGGGTAAAGTAAACATGAACGGGTCTTCTCCTGCATTGAGGCTCCAATATCGCAAATCCTGGCGGATGATACACCGCTCCATGCCCTGAAAAAATTAAAGCCTCCTTTCCGGAAGAAAGGAGGCTTTATTCATTACACGGATAAGGAACGCTATAACCGTCTCTTACCCAAACATCCGATTACAGAAGAACACGGGCCTTCAGTGTACCTTCAATGTTCTTCAGATCGTGAAGAACATCCTCAGGCTTGTCGCTGTGGATTTCCATTACGACATAACCGATTTCAGGGGTAGTCTGGAGATACTGTGCGGCAACGTTGATGCCACGATCTGCAAACACCTGATTGATCTTATTGATAACACCAGGAATATTCTTATGAATGTGAAGCAGACGGCTTACGCTGTTACCCTGGGTAGGCAGTGAAACTTCAGGGAAGTTAACTGCAGTCAGGGTTGAACCGTTATCTGAGTATAAGGCCAGCTTGTTTGCCACTTCGATACCGATGTTTCTCTGAGCTTCCTGAGTTGATGCACCGATGTGCGGAGTCAGAATAACGTTATCGAACTTGGTTAACACGCAGTCGAACGGATCGCCGTTCTTTGCAGGTTCAACAGGGTATACGTCACATGCGGCACCGCCTACCTTGCCTGATTCCAGAGCATCCGCAAGAGCATTGATGTCAACAACGGTACCTCTGGAAGCATTCAGGAAAATTACGCCGTCCTTCATCTTGGCAAAGGCTTCAGCATTGATCATGTTCTTGGTGGTTGGACTTTCAGGAACATGCATGGTCACAACGTCAGCTCTTGCAAAAAGTTCGTCAATGGTTTCAACCTGATGAGCGTTACCGAGAGCAAGCTTGTTTTCAATATCGTAGAAAATAACGTTAAGACCCAGAGCTTCGGCAATGATACCTACCTGAGTACCGATATGACCGTAACCGATAATGCCGATGGTCTTACCGCGGGCCTCATAACAGCCCTTTGCGTTCTTATCCCAGCCACCGCGATGAAGAAGAGCATTCTTTGCAGGAACGGTTCTGAACAGCTGCAGATATTCACCTGTTACAAGCTCGGCAACCGAACGGGTGTTGGAATAAGGAGCGTTGAATACAGGAATACCGCGGTTTCTTGCAGCTTCCAGATCAACCTGGTTGGTACCGATACAGAAACAGCCTACTGCACAGAGCTTGTGGGCATGCTCAAAAATTTCATCGGTAAGGAACGTACGTGAACGGATACCGAGGAAGTGTACATCCTTGATCTTTTCCAGGAGCTCTTCCTTATCCATTGCCTTCTTAAGATATTCAACGTTGGTATAACCAGCTTTGTTAAAGGTCTCTACCGCACTTGGGTCAACACCCTCAAGTAATAAAACCTTAATCTTATCCTTATCAAGAGAATAACGACTCATCTCTTCTCCTTATTTTTTTCCTAATTTTCCGGCTACACAAAAAAATCAAACAGCTCCCCTTTACAAGCAAGGGGAACTGTATCTACATAAATCCGAGCTTACTTGTTTAATGCTCTGCGCTTCTGAACTGCATTAGAAAGCATTTCGAGAACATGTTCGGTATCTTCCCAGCCGATACATGCGTCGGTGATGCTCTGACCGTACTTGAGTTTGTCGGCACAGCCTTCAACCAGATCCTGTCTGCCTTCAACGAGATGACTTTCAATCATTACGCCGAAAATGCCCTTGGTGCCGGAAGAAATCTGTTCGCTCACGTTTTCAGCAACTTCAATCTGCTTCTTGAACTGCTTTGAGCTGTTTGCATGGCTGAAGTCAATCATTACTACAGGATCGAGACCTGCCTTTGCCAGATCCTCAACTGCCTTGTTTACGTGTTCTGCAGAGAAGTTAGGTCCCTTGCTGCCGCCGCGGAGGATGATGTGGCAGTCTTCGTTACCAAGAGTCTTAACAATCGCACTGTGACCGAACTTTGTTACGGACAGGAAGGTATGTTCTGCAGCAGCTGACTTGAGAGCATCCATGGCAATCTTAACGGTACCGTCGGTGCCGTTCTTGAAACCTACGGGAGCAGAGGTACCTGAAGCAAGTTCACGGTGAACCTGTGATTCAGTGGTTCTTGCACCGATTGCAACCCATGAAATGAATTCGTCGAGGTACTGAGGAGTCAGCACGTCAAGATATTCGGTGGCTACAGGCATGCCGAGCTCATTGATGTCAAGCAGAAGCTTGCGGCCAATCTTGAGACCTGCATTGATGTCAAATGAATTATCCATGAACGGATCGTTGATTAAGCCCTTCCAGCCGACGGTGGTACGAGGCTTTTCAAAATAAACACGCATTACGACTTCGAGAGTGTCAGCATACTTTTCGCGAAGCTTGAGCAGACGGCCTGCATATTCCATTGCAGACTTCACGTCATGAATGGAACACGGACCGGTGATTACAACCAGACGGTCATCCTTGCCCTTCATGATGTTGTGAATGCTTTCTCTGCCACTGATTACCGTAGCTGCTGCAGTATCGGTAATAGGATACTTTTCGCTGAGTGCTACCGGTGGTAATAAATTGGTAATCTCTTTAATTCTTAAATCGTAAATCTTTTCGTTCATTTTATTAGTCTTATAATTCTGTAAGGATCCCTATTTCCTTAATTCCGTCAGTACGACATAAACAAACGGAAAAAAGCCATTCCGGATCACAAAAACCGGGTAAAGCAAAAAACTTTGTCTCATTGTAAAGGTACATAGGACAATAGTCAAATCCAAATATTGTCACCAGCCCCAATACATCCCCCATTTTCAATAACTTTTCAAAGAATGTGATCTGAACGTGATAACATCGGGTTAACGGAGTGCCGACACCCGCAGGATCTCCCGAGTCATGCGCAGTTTCAGACTATGTCAGCCTCCTGTACGTTCAGTAATTTTAACATCGTACAAAAAATCATCAGAGACGGTACGGAATATTCCTGAGGAATTCATGGCAGCGCACAGAGACACGGTGACAAAGTAAAAAAGAGGACATGAAAAACCGTGAAAATCGAGACAATAATCCTCCGAACCGTTCATATTTTGACGTTTTCGGTAACAAAAGCAGAATTTTTGCCGGTCTTTTCTGTATAATATGGTAATCGAAGAAATAAGGAGCCGTCCGCATCCCCTTGTTTTTATGCGGGGACGGTACAGCCGGCCGTGCACGGCCAAGGCGGTACACCGGCTCGTAAACACCATGGTTATCAAATATTCAGCATCACTTTATGGCTAACGAAAAAATAGACAACATCAGTCTGATAGATACATATAAGAGAATCTATCCATACATAAAACCTTATCTTTTCACTGCAGCTATCGGCGTTCTTCTTACCGTTCCCGTAGGGGCTCTGGATGCCGTTGTCGCCTATTTCCTTAAACCTTTCATGGATGACGTTCTGGTAAACAAGGAGGAAAATTTCACCTCCTACGTACCTTTCATCATCATCGGCTTTACGCTGGTTCAGGGCATATTCATCTACCTGTCTGCAATCGTAAACGGATACGTGGGCAACAAGGTAACACTGGATCTCAGAAGAGACCTGTATAACAAGCTTATCTACATGGACAGCGCCTACTTCAAGGAAAACAATTCCGGTAACATCATCTACAGATACTACAATGACGCCGATCTGGCATCATCAGGTCTGGTAAACAACCTTAAGCTCGGTCTCACCAGATTATTCTCTTCCGTATCACTTATCGGTGTGCTTCTCTACAACTCATGGCAGCTCAGCATCATCGCCGTAGGCGTTCTGGTTGTTCTCTTCCTGCCGCTGAGAATAGTGCGCAAGACCATCAAGAAAATCATGAACAAGACCTACACCGAAAGTGCTGCCATGCTGTCTCTCTACAATGAGACCTCAAGCGGTGAGAACGTAATCAAATGCTACAACCTGCAGAAGCACATGCAGGACAACTTTGAAAACGGAGCGACACAGCTGTTCAGTCTGGCAATGCGCCTTATCAGAAACACCAACTGGCTCTCTCCGACAATGCACCTTGTGGCAGCCTGTGGTGTGGCCATCGTTATTGCCTTCGGCGGCAAGCTCATTATTAATCACACCATAACCAGCGGTGAATTCGTATCATTCATTGCCTCACTCATCATGCTCTATACCCCGCTGAAATCAATCGGCAACAATTTCATTGAACTGCAGAAGTCCTCAGTGGCCCTCTCACGCATCTATGAGATTTTTAACTACACTCCGGTTGAACAGGCTGAAAAGGCACTTAACAAGCCGGAACTCAAAGGCATCAGTGAATCCCTCGAATTCAGAAACGTGTCATTCAGCTACAATGCCTCACGCAAAATTCTCAAGAACATCAGTCTCAGGGTAAACAAGTCTCAGACAGTAGCCTTCGTGGGAAATTCAGGCGGCGGCAAATCAACAATATGTTCGCTTATTCCGCGCCTCTATGAATGGCAGGAAGGCGACATTCTGATCGACGGCAGAAGCATCAGGGACTACAGCATCAGCTCCCTGCGTGAAAACATCTCTTACGTGTTCCAGGACAACTTCCTGTTTGACGACACCATAAGAAACAACATTACGATGGGCAAGGAAAATGCCACTGACGGGGAAATTGCCATGGCAATCAAAAACGCCTGTCTTGAAGAGTTCATAGCCGGACTTCCTGAAGGTCTCGACACCAGAATCGGTGAACGCGGAACCTTACTTTCCGGCGGCCAGAAACAGCGTATCGCCATTGCCAGAGCCTTCATTAAGAATGCCCCTATCGTTATTCTTGACGAAGCCACCAGTGCTCTGGACAACAAGTCTGAAAAGGTGGTACAGGAAGCTCTCGACAATCTGATGAAGGATCGTACCGTATTCGTTATCGCCCACCGTCTGACTACCATCCAGAATGCTGATCAGATTGTGGTCATCAATGAAGGCAGTATCGTCGAAAAAGGCACCCATGACGAGCTTATCAGCCATGGCGGAGTCTACAGCAGCCTCTACAACACCAGACTGCAGAACACCGAAAAGGACAAGGCCGGAACCCGGCAGTAACCTTCCGGCAAGCCTCCCGAAGGACTTAACTGTAACGTCCGGGGAGGCAGTCATTCCCGGATTTCCCCAACGGCGACAATCTGCGGAATGCCATATGATAAAAACCTGCCAAGGCAGGTTTTTATCATATGCAGGTACCTGAACTGACCTGTTTATACCAATTATTCATTCTGTCCCTGCCAGATGCGGAACAGAACATAAGTTAACCACACATACAGGAATTCCAGATGAGAAGCATTGAACTCTTGGCACCGGCAAAGGATCTCAAATGCGGCATGACCGCAATCTTAAGCGGAGCCGACGCGGTATATATCGGCGGTCCGTCATACGGGGCCAGGGTTAATGCCCCGAATTCCCTCGAAGACATCGGCAGTCTGTGTGATTTTGCACACCTGTACGGAGCCAGGGTTCACGTGGCACTTAATACCATTCTCAATGATTCTGAGCTTGAGGAAGCCAGAGAGCTCGCTTTCAGGCTGTATGACGCGGGAGCGGATGCTCTCATCATACAGGATCTCGGTCTCATCAACGGACCTCTTCCGCCAATCGAACTTCATGCCAGTACACAGCAGGACAACAGCTCTCCCGACAAGATAGAGTTTCTTGAAAAAGCCGGATTTTCCCAGGCTGTACTTGCAAGAGAGCTCAGCATAAGGGAAATCAGGGACATCAGTGCCAGGGCAGGAAACATAAAGCTTGAAGCCTTCGTACACGGAGCCCTCTGTGTCGGCATGAGCGGCAGATGCTATCTCAGTGCGGCAGTTACCGGACGCAGTGCCAACCGCGGTGAATGTGCCCAGCTGTGCCGCGTAGCCCAGTCGCTTTATGACGCAAACGGAAAAATTCTGGCAAAGGATCGGTTTCTGCTGTCCTTAAAGGATCTGAATCAGACCGCAAACCTTAAGGAACTGATCGGTGCAGGCATTTCATCCTTCAAGATTGAAGGACGACTCAAGGATGAAGGTTACGTGCGCAACATAACGGCCTGGTACCGAAAAAAGCTTGATGAAGTCATTGATGCTGATCCGGAACTGTGCAGAAGTTCCTTCGGTACCACCGTTACCTCTTTCATGCCTAATCCGTCAAAAAGCTTCAACAGAGGCTTCACCGAATACAACACTCATGAGGAAAAGGATAACTATGCCAACTTCAATGCTCCGGGATACGTAGGCGAAAAGATTGGCACGCTTACGGGCGTTTCAGGACATGTTCTTAAATTCAGACTGTTCAGAGACGTAACCCTGCACAACGGAGATTCCCTCAACTACTATAAAAGCGATGCAGAGCTAGCAGGATTCCGCATCAGCCGAGTGATTGACGGCAATCAGGCGGAAATATTTCAGGAACTTCCTTTCATAAAGCCGGGCACAATGTTCTACCGCAGCAAGGATGCGGAATTTGAATCTGAACTTACCGATACCTCGTCCGTAAGAACGCTGGATCTTACCCTTGAATATTTTGAAACCGAAACAGGCATTGGTCTGAAAGGACATGATGAGGTTACCGGGGAACAGGACATCACGGTTACGACGGAGCTTCCGGAATGTTCGGAGGCAAAGGACAGACAGAAGCTTACCGACAACATCAAAGCCAAGATCGGCAGACTCGGAGGCACCTGCTATAACCTAAGGGAACTGAGCCTGAATCTCACTCATTACCATTTCGTTCCTCAAAGCATCCTTAACGAGCTGCGCCGCCGCTTCATTGAGGAGCTCAGACTTGAAAAAAACAGACTGATGAAAAAGGAAACGAATCATAATCCTGATAACCTTAAGGATGTACGCATTGCCGATTCAGAGCTTAATCTCGGCTTTAAGGCAAACATCTTCAACAGAGCCGCAGACAGGTTCTATCTTGAGCACGGAGCAGACGTTACCGTCCCGGCATATGAAAAGGACAAAGGAAATGAACCGCGGGAAGTTCTGGTTTCAAAGCACTGCCTTCACTACTGTTTCGGACTCTGTCCGAAGAGGCACGGAGCCAGAAAACAGGATCTGTACCTAAAGATTGGAAAAACATTCTTCAGGGTAAAAAACAGCTGTGCAAAATGTCGCATGATTCTGGAAGGCCCCGTTGAAACACCTGACTTTCTGAAATAGCAGATTACCTTCGTGCAATGCGGGAGGTGCGCAGACATTCTTCCGTTCCTGCCGCAGCCGCCGTAAATTCCGCTGAATTTACGGCGTTTTTTTTATGTAAGCCTTACATGACGGCAGCTGCAGTCAGTGCGTAAAAGACATGATTCTCTCCCGAAAATCATGAATCACCGACATTTTTTTTACCTTTTACGGGCTAAAATGAAAGAATACGTGGCTCAGACTGCGCACTGCCATAGTATTTAACGTATCGGATTCCGGCTCAGCTTCAGACGGGGAAACCCCGCATGCGCTCTGACACCATGTGTTCGGCACTGTGCGTGCCGTAAGGAGCGCCGATGTTTGCAGACTTTTTTAATCCTGAAAAAAGATTCAGACTCAGAGAACACCGAACCACGGTAAGAACAGAAATTCTTGCCGGCATATCCACGTTTCTGACCATGGGATACATTGTGGCGCTAAACCCGAACATACTTACGGGATTTCACACCGGCTCCAACCTCTGGAACGCCATATTTCTTTCCACCTGCATATGCTCTGCCATAGGAACGTTCTGCATGGCCTTCTCGGCCAACAAACCCTTTGCCATGGCTCCCGGTATGGGCATGAATACCTTTTTTGCCACGATTGTCGCCAATATAACCGTGGCACTGTCCATCCCTTATGAAACGGCATACCATGCAGCCATAATAATCATCCTGTTTGAAGGCCTGATTTTCCTCATTGCCGGCGTTCTAAACTTAAGACATAAAATAGCCGATAACATCCCTGACTGCATCAAAATTGCCATAGCCCCGGCCATAGGCATGATGCTTATCTATATCGGCTTCGGCAGCAACGTGAGCATTTATGCGGAAGGAAACGGTTACTCGGAACCGTTTTACGTGATGAGAGACTTTTTCGGGGCAATGACGCCGACATTCCTTAAGGCTGAAATGGGAAAGGAATATACCCAGATGATTATATCGGTAATTACGATATTCCTGGGACTGTTCGTCATCGTTCATTTTCATAAGAGAAGAAATTCCGCTGCCGTGATTCTTGGCATTCTGACTTCTTCGTTATTCTACTGGCTTGCAGACTACTTCATTCTCGGACGAAATCCCTTCCGTGATGCCGGAAAAATGAGCTTTATTCCGGATTTTGGCAACATGTACAGAGAGACTCTGTTCAACTTTGACTTCAGCACCTTCATGAACATTGGTACCTACACCATCATCATGGTGCTGATAACCTTCTGCATCATCGATATGTTCGGAACCATCGGCAGTCTTGTGGGCCTTGCGGCCAATGCAGGCATGCTTGACGAAAAGGGAAAGCTCAGCAACATTAAACAGGCCCTGCTCTCTGATGCCGTAGCCACGGTTACCGGAGCATGTACGGGAAGCTCAACGGTAGTAACCTTTGCCGAATCCGCATCAGGCATTCAGGTCGGAGGACGAACCGGACTGACGTCCTTTACAACGGCGTGCCTGTTTGCACTTTGCATATTCATATCTCCGCTTGTGGCTGCGATTCCTCCGGCAGCCACCTCCACCGCTCTGATTTACATTGGCGTAGTCATGATGCAGGGGCTCGGAAAAATCGACTTCAGGGATATTGAACAGGTTACGCCGGTATTCATAATGATGCTGGCAATAGCAGTTTCAGGCTCCGTCGGTAACGGAATTGGCCTCGGTCTTGTATGCTACACCATAATAAAGCTGATATCCCGAAAATACCGCGATGTCACGCCTCTTACGTATGTAGTAACGGTAATATTCCTGGTAAAGTTCTTCGTTGCCGTATAGCCCGTCAGAATTGCTGAATATTGTCGGGAGCCGACAATGCGGATCGGTAAAGCACAAATAAGACTTAACTGAAGCCAAAAAGCATATCAGGATGCGTATGATGTGTATATAGAAAATTAGGGAATTAAAAGAAAGGTATCAACCATTGAAATGGCGGACAGACTGAGATTCGAACTCAGGAACGCTTTCGCGTCGCCGGTTTTCAAGACCGGTGCATTCAACCGCTCTGCCATCTGTCCGCTGAAGATGTGTGTATTATAACTGTTTTTAAACGCTTGTAAACATTTAATTGTAAAAAACACAAACATTTTTACCAAATGCGTATTTTATGAGCGTTTTTCATCATTGATGACGGTAATAGGACTGATTTTTCCGTTTAAGGTCGTCCGTAACGTATCCATAAACTCTGTCTCCATAATAATCATCAGATATTGAAGCCGGTGAGAAATACGGAACCAATACATGAAATTAAAACAACGGTTTTAAAAATAACTAAGACTAAAGACAGTAAAGTTCAAAACCGATGTCAGATAAGGATATCGTACGGTATGATAAGTAACGGATAATTCTGATATTAAGATGAGTGGAAGGAATTGGCATAGCCACCAAGAATGGCGGACAGACTGAGATTCGAACTCAGGAACGCTTTCGCGTCGCCGGTTTTCAAGACCGGTGCATTCAACCGCTCTGCCATCTGTCCGCTGTGGATGTGCCCTATTATATAGGTCTTTAAAATCTTGTAAATACTTTATCTCAAAAAATCCTCCACTTTGTGTCCGAATGCATGTTTTATGGCCACAATGACTAATAATCATGCAGCACAGCCATATATGAGACACCAGTCAGCAGTCAATAATTCCCAAAACGCAATCAACAGTCCGTGTGTCCGGACTTATGTCGGTAAATCGTTTATTTTACTGCCACATATAAAATCACTTGAGTTTTTATAAACATCATGTATAATTTTTAAGTGAACAGACATTCCGTATTTTTCCGTATAACGGTATACGTAATGTCAGTCAGTTGTGTAGGTTTTTCCTTTATTCCACAATGCTACTGCAAAAAGTAATTAAGGGTGTATCATGAATATAAATGTTTTTATTTCAGAAAATTTCAGCGGATTATCCGCCTCAGCTAACTCACTCTTCAACACTGAAGATTCCGTCATCGTTAAACCTGAAGATTTTGCCGGAGAATATTACCGGGGACTTCTGAATTTCATCAGTATCGTAACGGATTTCCATGCCCGCCCTGCCTTTGGTTTCTATACGGTTATCCTACCGGATGAAGCATGCGGGAATTCTGCCATTAACGAACTTCAGAATTTTGCCGATAATGAGTCGCTGATATCGGTCCGCCTTACAAACAGTCATTCCCGGATGAATTCCGCGGTTCAGAAAGCCCCGTGCTCCGACCGTATGAACATCATGTTCATATTCGGCAGAATAACGGCCTCCATACATTCTGAAGAGGATCTGAGAGATCGAACCGAGGACTTCCTGAAAAGACTGAACATTATTGCATGGCACTTTAATCCATTCTCAGACATCCGGGAACTTTCTCGGATACGTGCTGACGAATGCCTGCATAAGGCGCTGGAAAGTCATTCCGCCATCTTTTCATGCCTGGATACACGCTCCTTTTTCTTTCACCGCTGCACGATTGCAGCCGTCCTTGCGGAAAAAATCAGAACGGAGCTCAGTGTTTTCGGCAGATGGCAGGATAAAACAGGCCTCAGCGGGAAAAATGCATTAAAACGGAGAATCCCAGACATAACCGGAGATACATTCATTCTCCGTAATGACCGTCAGCAGATTATTGCGGCCTACGAAACAATCATGAGTACACCAGAAATTAAGGAAAAGTTAGGATTCCATCCGGTAACTCTCGGTGGAACGGCTCCGATTCTCTATCAGGATATCGTTAGCCATGATCATGAATACGGAGATTTCAGCGTATATCTGAGAAATCATACGAAGCTTGCCCATTCATTTACCGTAGCAAAGGCCAAGGCCTTTGCAGAGTATGTAACAGGTCGGGATAACATTGACGGAGAAGCAGCTCTTCTTTCTCTTTCCCGTGGACATTTTAATGCCACGGCCACACTTCATGTCTCAGGACATGGGATACCGGCATTTCTTGAGTTTGCCGGAACGGCAGGACTTCTCCCCCGTAACGGAGAAAATGACTGCATAACCTCCGGCGATAAGTCATCAGATGATGAAGCAGGACACGACATCAGTCTGCAGTTCGACCATGAATGCCGCTATCAGGATTTATTAAGGAATGCTGATTACAGAATTAAGACCGGCATTCCTGATCCCTCATACCTTACCGGACTGACAGAAAAGGATCTGCCTGAATTTACGTCACTCCACAGCTTCTTTTTAATCGTTACGGCAATCGCAGAACGTGCAGGAATCAGTGAATTACGTTTTTCCTTCAGCACTCCGTTAAATAAGGATAAACAGATTAAAGCCGGTTATGGGAAAATGAAGATCCGGGAAAATACAGCCGATGCTGAAAAGGACTCTGCTCATTCCGCTACCGGAAAATCCGTCATGTTTTCCAGGATTACGAAAACAGAGAGAAACGTTACGTTTAAACCCGCCCGCATTGTCACAAAAAGATGCAGTTTCTTCAACAGCTGCTCCGCAATGGATTTTTCGGACTTCTATGAACTGACTGCAACAGTCTAGTACCAAAATAGGAGGTTGAACGGCAACGTTCAGCCGCCATACCGTAATGTAATCAGGCTTATATTGGCAGCCTGAGCACGTCGGCTCGGAGCATGGAAACACCAATAAATACAAAATGCGATCAGATGCTAAACAGACCGGGTGAAAAAAGGTTTATTTTATTGAAGTATTTAGGGAATCGAATGAAGATTTAAACAATCTTTAGAATGGCGGACAGACTGAGATTCGAACTCAGGAACGCTTTCGCGTCGCCGGTTTTCAAGACCGGTGCATTCAACCGCTCTGCCATCTGTCCGCTGGATGTGTATAATTATATGGTTTTCCAAATTCTTGTAAAGAAAAAAATGGCGTTTTTACTTAAAAAGCTGTCTGTTTGACTAGGAAACATACAGATATCGTTTCTGAGAGGAGATTATTCTGAATTCAGGTGAATTCAGAATATTCAGAATATCCAGTATCTCCAGATTCACATCCCTTCAATTCATACTCTGATTTATAATCCTCGATATCAATTATGGTATCGTCATCTTTATATGCATTAAGCGCTTTCATAAAGGATTTTCATAAAGCATTGACTCTTGCTTTGTTTTCTGATGTATGTTCACCTTCAAACAGAACTCTTAAATAATTAATAATCTGAGCTAACGAAAAAATATCACCGGGAATTTACGATGATATCAGTACGGCAGACAGAAGGTAATGTGAGTATACTGAAAGAAAAAATTTCAGTTACGGACGGACATCTGATGTCTTTTTAAATGAATGCTTAATGGTGACGGAGTCCTTAAGGCCTCCGTCACCACGCAATTGCGACCGGCTTTCCGGCCGGCAGATTACTTATCAGGACTCTTAAGAGACGATACGGACTTTACGGATGAAGGAGCCTTTTTAACACTGCCTGATTCCGGTCTGGCTTCAGGAGTCTTTTCGGTATCACTGCCGTCATCAGCCTCAACAGAATTTTTCCAGTCACCCTTCATGCTTCCGTCACTTCCGGATGCCTCGACAGCCTCCATGGTGAAGTTTACCACGGCATCATAATTGGAGCGGACGGCTGATCCGGTGTTCTTATACTTGACAGCATTTCTGGTATCAATGCCGAGAGAACCGGCCTCAGACACTGCGTCAATGTTGGCACCTAAAAACATGAACTTCCATCCCTTCTTCTGCAGGTCACTTATCATGTCCTTTATGGTAGCCTTCTTATATTCGGTACTGCTGTTTTCCTGTCCGTCAGTAATGATGACCACAACAACCTGGGTATCCTTACTGTCCTTAACGTCAGGAAGATTTGAAAGTCTGGTGAGACTTTCTCCCAAAGCATCCAGAAGAGCCGTGGTTCCTGATGCAACGTAGTCCTTGTCAGTCAGTTCCTTAACTGTGGCTATATCCTGACGATCATGGAGAATATCTGATTTGTTATTGAAAAGAACCGTGGTCACACGGACGGGAAGCTTCTGCTCACGATATTTTTGAATCATGGAATTAAACCCGCCGATGGTGTCCCCGGTAAGACCGTACATCGAACCGCTCTTATCCAGAACCATAAGGACCTCAGCCCTCTCAGCCGTTGCGGCAATCTCATGATCAGTGCCGTCAGCAGGCTTAACCTGTTCGGTTTCCGCATATACGGAATTTGCCAGAAGTCCCATGGTAAGACCGGCGGTCATAAGAAAATGTCTGATGATTTTCATATACGGTAATCCTCCGTGAAGCATGAATGAATATAATAAACATCACCTTTATTAAGACAGAAAAACTCCGGGATAGTTCATAAACACGTCCGTCTCCTAATATTTCCGTGAGACAGCACCGCTGCCTTATACTCTTTGTGGTACGAGGATATTTCTTCTCAGGTAAAACCTGAACGAGTCCCCGTCTGCACCACATGACATGGCGACATATTTCAACGGCTGTCCAAACAATGAACAATGACAATTTCCTAAGGCAAAGCATAAGCAAAAAGTCATCGTCTTTCTTGTAAAATCATCCGGCATAATCTATGATTAAGCTCTTTATTACATATGTCGATTTAACAGAATCAGTAATTCATGACTGAGGTTCCGGTTCACGCTTTCAGCTCATAAGTGCCATGGTTATTCAGAACCTGAAGCATGCGTCCTTTAACCGAAACCTTGGATCTTTACGGAGAAAAAAATGCAGAATAATGTTGCCGTAATAGCAGTTGACGGTCCCGGCGGAGCCGGCAAGGGAGAACTGTGCCTCAGATTAAGCAAGAAGTACGGCTTTGCCATTCTTGATTCAGGCGCCATTTACAGAGTACTGGCCTATGCTGCTCTTAAAAAGGGGATTGCTCTTGATGCGGAAAAGGAACTCAGTTCTCTTGCCGCCAATCTTAATCTGTCCTTTAAGGAAGTAAACAATGCCGTTGCCGTTATTCTTGACGGTGAAGACGTATCTTCCTTTATCAGAACGGAAGAAACCGGCGGTGCCGCATCAAAGGTTGCCGTACTTCCGGAAGTTCGTGCCGCACTCCTGCAGAGGCAGCGTGACTTCGCCGTTGCACCGGGCCTTATCGCTGACGGCCGTGACATGGGTACCGTAGTGTTCCCTGATGCAGCTGCCAAGATATTCCTTGATGCCAGTGCCGAGGAAAGAGCAAGACGCCGTGTGTCACAGCTTGAATCACGCGGCGTAAAAGCCGATTATGACAAGATCCTGAAGGAAATTGCAGACAGAGATTTCAGAGACCGCAACAGAGCCACTGCTCCGCTTAAGCCTGCTGATGACGCTCTGGTTCTTGATTCAACAACCCTGTCAATTCAGGAAGTAGTTGATACTGCCGTAAAGTTTATTGAATCCAAACTCGGCAGATAGAAAGCAAAGCTCTTTTCCGGCATTTGAAAGAATGCCGGAATGATAAACGTAAAAGGACTCGGTATACGTTTTTTATGCACATACTGAGATACAGAAAGGCCTGGAGAGTTTATGATTGAAGTTAACGGAAAAAGCATAGAAACCGATGAAAACGGCTATCTTAAAAATTTCTCTGACTGGAATCCGGAAATCGCTGCCGCAATAGCCACAAAGGAAGGGCTCGAGCTCACGGAAGAAAGAATGGAAGTTGTGCTTTTTGTAAGAGAATTCTATAAGAAGTACAATACTTCTCCTGCCATCAGGGCTCTCGTAAAAGCCATGGAAAAGGAGTTTGGTCCCGAAAAAGGTTCCAGCCGCTACCTCTACAAACTGTTTCCTGACGGTCCTGCTCTCATTGCCACCAAAATTGCCGGTCTGCCGCGTCCGGTAAAGTGCATCTGACAACCGTTCCAATGTCTTATGCAGGATGCACGGTACCGACGCACTTTCCACCGCATCAGTCACTGCATTAAAACGATACGGATACATCTTAAAAGAAGACCGGACATAGTCCGGTCTCATGCTTATTACGGATAAAAAGATAATCCGTGCCACCGCCGACTGTTCCTGACACACGGTAATCAGCTGTATGGCGGTTCCGACAAAGTCTTATTCTGCCTTTTCAGAAGTTATTGAAGGCTTTCCTGCAGAGGTGTTGTCAGCTATTGTCACAAGCTTTTCACGAATATCAATCATCAGATAGAGGAAGAAAGTAGACATGATTATGCTGAGTGAACCGAAAACCAGAACACCTACACCATAGAAGAAACCTATATTGGTCATGGCAATGAGTGCGGCAAGAATAACCAATATGATAGAAACAACTACAATAATGTCGATAAATTTACTTCCGAACCCGATGATAAAATTCTTAAGAGTCATTCTTTATTTCCTTTTTTCAAATATAATTTCAGTTTAAAACACTAGTGCATCTAAGCAGCACCTGCAACATCCTTTCTCTGTACGGCTTATTCGGAAAAACTCACCGCAGGCACCCATACGAAGATTTTTTGATTGTAATAAAATTTAAGGCATACAGTTTTATTTAATTATCAAAATGTTAATTAAATGTTAACTGCGTCAATATTTTCGTAACGGAACACAATACCTTAGCCTGCCAGCGATTCAGAAATACCGTAAGCGGAAACAGCAATTCTGCTCCAGTATCCGCAGAGATCATCCGTCATTTTCCCGTCTTTTCCATGGTGCGGGCGTCGTCCGTAAACGCGGATTTTACCCTGCTCCTGTTTTTCAGGAAATCGGAGTAATACCTGCTGAGCTCTTCTTCCTCCTTTTTTCTGTCGGCTTCTGAATCAAATCCGAATAATGAATCACCGTTTTCACGTAAAGATGTTCTGCCGGAACCGGGAGAACCGCTGCCCGCCCCAGGATTCCCCATATTTAAAGTACCGTAAGGGATGTCCGTTACGGGATTCATCTTTAGCTGAAATTCTTCCGGATCCTTAAAGTAGGCCCCCTTAACCTCACGGAGCTCTCCCTCCGCCGGGTTGGCTCCCTTTATGTCAAAGGCAGCCGCTATGACGCCGACAGCCCTGGCGGGATTCTTTTCCAGAAGAGCCCTCAGTTCACCGGCAACTCTCGCCTGTCCCGAATCAGGCATGATACTTTCCATAACACTGCGAAGACCGTTAGCCCTTGCCGAAAGAGTATGGTCTCCCGCAAACTCGCTTCTCAGCATTTCAAGTGCACGGGCGTTTCCGCTGACAGCCTTTGCAAGGGTAACTCCGTCGAATGAATAACCGTTACCGAAGGATGATTCAAAGGCCTTAAGTCTTCCTGCCTCCTCTCTTCTGGACACAGCCTCACCTGCCGCCCTGCTTAATTCCCTGCCGGAGCTTCGGCTTAAGCTGTAGGCATCTGAAGAAACGCTTCCCTTACTTATGTCCCTTGCCACCGTTCTGCCGAACTGAGCCTGTATGCCTTCATCACCGGAGATTCTCGTAAGCTCTCCCTTTAGTCTCTCAACACTGCTTCGTGAACTGTTAGCCCCGGCAGCCTCTGCCACGGCACTGTCACCTTCAGCGGCAGCTCCGCTGAGTATCAGACCCAGCGCACCTCTGAGAGACATTTCATCCGAACTGCTTATGCCTGTATTTTTGGAAATGGTATGTGCCAGACCTTTTATCATGCCGTAGGATTCGGATGTTCCGCTCGAAATTCTCTGTCCCATGGATTCAAGCCTGTTATGGGTTAATCCTCCGCTATGCATTTCACTCATGGAATTTTTCAGCACGCCGGCAAAGCTTCTCTCTGCAGAAGAAGCTTCGCTTTCGGCATTGGACAGAGCTTCTCTAAAGCCTTCCCTGAGGGATACCGATGACATTACCGATGAACCTCCGGTTCTGCTCATTCCGGTAAAAGGAGTATTTGAAAACAGGGAGCCGTGACTGACAACTCCGCCGCGCTGTTCCAGCACGGGATGCGGAGCTGTCTGCTGAGCAGCTGCAGCAAACCCCGTAATTACGGAATTTAATGCTGAGGCCGAACCGTAAAGCACGAACCCTGCCAGCACGGGAACTGATGCCGAAAGATAGCCGCCCAGGGAAATATATGTTTCCAGTCTTCTGTTCACGGCAAGAATTCCGTTAAAGCTCTGCGGAGCTACATTAAGTACGGAAAGACTCCCTGATGCTGCAGACTCCAGGTATACGTTTACAAGTATCAGAAGAGGCTGCCACAGGGCCACCCACACGGTTACCCCAAGATATCTGCCAATGAGTCCGAGACCGCTGTCCGTTCCCATGAGAATTAGAGGCATAAACGGAGTCAGCATGAAAAGCAGGGCTTCAAAAAAGGTCATAAGCGGTCTTATCATTGTAAAGAATACGCTCTGTCTGACGGCTGATGCGGTATTCACCGCATTGACCGTCTGACTGAGAGCCAGAGCGGAACCGGTGGCATGGGAATCAAGATACCTGATCTTGGCGGCCCGCAGGTATACGGGAAGAAGCACGGAGGACAATACGTAGTCCTCCGCCCGGGTATTAATGAGACCGAGAGAGCTCACCGCATCATTAAGCAGCCCCCTGTAATCCCTTCCGCTGAATATAACCCCCTCCCGGACTCCGTCCGCCGTTCCGTAATTATTCTGAAGCTCCGTGAAAAGAGCCTCGGAATAAGTGCTTTTCGTATAGGCCATGAGCCTCGAATGAGCCTCAGAGCAGGTAAGAAGTTCATCGTGACCGTCGATGTTTATGAGCGTGCCGAAGCTGGATGACTCAAGGCGTGAGGCATTCACCACGTCCTCGGCGCTGAAAATCATGTCCCCGCTCATGCTTCCGAGATCTATCCCCGTATGCGTGCACTCCCGGAAATAGTTCATCCAGGATTTTTCAAAATCCCCGCCACCCGCATTGTTGACGCTCTGAAGCACTGTCACCTCGCCGAGCTTTCTTCTCAGGTCGTTAAGAACCACTATGGAGGAAGTATAGCCGTTATCCGTGCTTTCCGTTCCCGAAAAGGCCTGTCTTACGTATTTTGAGACCCCGTATCCCATGGTGGATATCAGCGATGCCGCAAATGCCGGGCCCAGAGGCACTCCTGACACGGCAACACTCTCTCCGGTACTGCAATCCTCAATGGAGACATCCGTCTTCGGCACCAGAAACATCAGGTAGAGAAGTGCCGTCACCAGGATTCTGCCGAAGGAGATTCCCTCTCCGCTCATACTGCCGCGAAATCCCTGATACAGAACACCGATCGTAAGACCGATGGCAGCCAGTGTATTGGGAATGCTGCTGCTGAAAAACAGGGCAGCAGATCTCATGACCGTCGCCAGAAAAGAAACATCTCCGACGGAATACACATTCCACATAAAAGCATCTCCTCATAATAAACAAACCTTACCAATACCGTTAAATGACGGAGGTCATCATTACGATGTCCGTTTCCTGCGTCCGTTTACCGACTTCTCCTTTATTTTCTTCAGAAGCGACAGCTTCTGAAGCTCCGTCATTGCAAGAAGTGCTGAAGTCACCTCACCGGGCTTTCTCCCGGAGATTTCGTCCACGGAAAGTGAAACAAAAGACAGGTCGTCACGCTCATCCCCGACTGAAAGGGCATTCGCACAGGCATTCCGGAGAGCATGCGCCACACGTATAAAGAGTTTTTTCTCTGAAGCTGAAGTCCAGCCGACATCAGGCTTTGCACCTTCACCGTTTTTGGAAGGAGGAACTCCTCCGGCCTTTTTTCGTCTGCGGGAGGAGCTTCGTCCCTTTCCCATTTTCTTTATGAGCCTCGAAGCCAGGGTATCAAGCTGTCTTAGGGTAAAGGCCCCCACGGCTTCATTTATTCTCATGTCATCAAAGGACAGTACCGTTTCCGTAAGTTCCTTAAGTTCCACACCGGTGTCCATGTTCTTTTCGGGAAGAGGAGCACTAATCGGTGTTCCGTTTACTCCCGGAGAGGTATCATGGGAAGCAGGCGATATGGAGGTTCCGGTCGCGGTCGTCAGCTCTGCGGCTCCCTTTTCCTTTCCTTTCTGCGTTTTTACAAAACGTCCGTGTGCATCACGAGGCCTTGAAGGAGCTCTCGTGATTCTCATGGGGTTTTCCAGCCAGTCACTTCCTGCAGGACTTCCTGCCAGCACGTTATCCGGGAGAGATTCAGTCGAAAGAGGCAGTCCCAGACAAAGAGCGTTATCGACGCCGTTCCGTCCTTTTGCCCTGCCGGTTTTCCCGGTAAATATCCTGAATCCGCCCTGCCTTTCGGAGAATGTATCGATGTCATGAAAGGAAAAAAATCCGTCACCGGATTTTCCGCCTCCGGCAGAAACTGAAAGTACGGGTTCATCGTTGTCATCAAGTAGAAATCGGGAAGCCTTTACCCTCCCGTCTTTTTCAGAAGACCGGGAATGTGCGTCAACGTGGGCCAAAGCCTGCGCTTCCCGTTCTCCTTTACCGTTATCAACGCTGTTACCGTCAGCATTATCGTCATCGTAACCTTTATGAGGAGCCGGGAGACTCACGCCGTCCGCCACCGTTCCCGTAAGGGATGCATTCTCCCGAAGGTCCGTGTCTTTTACGGGCGATTTATCAGGGGAAAATGCGTCATTTTCCCCTGACACCTCACCGGCGACATCTGCGTCAGGTCTTACGGACCTGTTCCCGTTATCATGATCCGCCGTTCCGCCCAGGCGGGATTCAGTCAGGGCAAGACACTCATCAATTGTCACTCCTCCGCCTGTTCCTTTAGCGCAATCCTCCGTGCCTCCTATGGTTTCACCGTTTATGGACAGGCCCTTTCTTCCAGCTCTTACCGCATCAAAGGCATACAGCATTTCAGGGCCGTATGATTTAATCGGGGCAGGCCTGATGTCGCCGTAAAGATATTCAGGTTTTATTATCTTTAAACCATGTATCTCTCTGAGGTTTATTCCGTCGAAGGACACCAGAATCCTGTGCAGGATAACGGTTGCCGCGGCATCAGCGTATTCGCCGATTCCCATGAGAATCAGCTTTTCATACAGTTCCATGGAATCATTAATCACCATGGCGGTGCCGGTTCCTCTCAGAGGAGCCGTCATGTCAAAGAATTCATGAGGATTGAGGGAAAGAAGGCATTCCCTGTCCGTAAAGAAAATGCAGCTGTCTTCTGCATTTGCGGGATGCTCCGAATCGGCAATCTTCTGCTGCAGTAGCTCAAGTATCAGAGAGAGTATTCCCCGGGCACAACCTTTTATCCCCTTACCCGAAGCGTTTTTTCCGGCCCCGTCGGAAAGAATATCCTCCATTCGGTTACTGATAAGGATTTTTTCCGTAAGCGGAGCCGGTGCAGGAACTGACTCCGTTCCGACACAGTCATTCCTTCTGAGGCCTCCGAGTCTTACCTCGGAAAGATGGTACCTCACACTCATTATGTCAGCCCTTTTCACCGCATCATAAAACACTGATGTTCTGTCACAGCTGAGCGCAGCATAAAGATGCTCAAGAAGATCCGGCTCCGCAAGCATCCATGATATGAATTCCTTCGGAATCACCCGGTTTGCGGCGATAACGGCAAGCTGCTCGTGTCTTTTGCCTCTCATCGGCACGTATTCAAAGAAATAACTGCGGTACCCGCCGGAGATCAGAAAGTCATGAAGACCGGATACCATCGGATTCCACACGGCCCCCGCAGCACCTTCCGCTTCACGACAAACTGAAAGTGAAGAGGAACCGGACTTAAACTCCCCGGAATCTGCCCGGATGATAACGTCAGTAAGAGGCTTGCCTACGTCATGAAGAAGCGCTGCGACAAATATGCAGGCGGCAACTCTTGTCTCCCTCAGGGTTCTGCGATCCCCCGGGAGTCCGAAATCAAAGCATTCATCAAACAGCCCGCGAAGGGCAAAGAAGACAGTTTCCATGCTGTGCGTCACCAGTCCCAGAGCATTATGGTGATGGTAGTATTCAGATGCGGGAAGCGTGTATGCGAAATTTATGAAGTTTTTAAGAAGAGGAAGCAGAATCGTATTGAATTCGCAGTCTTCAAGAGGCAGAAGATCCCTAATCTTGGCGATAAGTCCCGCATGAATTTCCAGTATGTCATCAACGGAAATAATACCGTTCCGGTCCCTGTGCGGTGAACCTGACGATGCGTTGTCGGAAGCTGATGCGGAGTAAGCCTGTCCGGACGGCATTTTTTCGGGATGACCGGAACCGCAGGCGGAACTTCCCCTGCTGAACACTCCGTTCCGGATACAGGCGTCGGGATTCTTCAGATATTCATGATTTGAACCGGCATGGATTACCGTTCTTTCGGGAAACAGCAATGCCTTAAGCATTCTGTATTTTCCGGCAAAACCGCTCAACCCGCTGGTGATAATATTCATAACCTACTTTCTGCCATGCTCCACCGGCATCTCTGCCGAATCACTTACGAAAATGTCCTTTCGGTAAAATATCAAGAATTTCTCATGCAGTGTTTTACCTGAGACATATGATATGGGGAAAGCGGAATAACCGTAGAATTCAGTGCCTTAAAAAAGAGTTGCGGGAACAGACCGAACCTGTAGCCCGCCCTATGCATTCCAATTCACATGAAAGGAACGTAAAAGAACGGAAACCGATGTAGTATGAACCACGGTATTGTTCTGAAGTATCACCGGACGGTTCCGCTCAACTTACATGGTTAACTCCTGTCACCATAGCGATAATGCGGTTCTGATATAACGGTTACTTATGCGTATTTAAGAACACTGCCTGCCATCATTGCCTTCACCGGCATATTTCTCATATTTCTCATATTTCTCATATTTCTCATATTTCTCCGTACCTTAACTTAAGGCACAGGCCTGCAGACCATCTTCTTCTCTTCTTTATCCTGTCCCGTAGAAACATTCACCGGTGAACGGTTCTATCCGCCGTTCATCGTGAATAACGGCAGGCCGCGCCTGCCGATTAACCTTTTGCGAAGTACCCCCCTCAGCTCAATATCCGCTGAGGACTACTGAAATGTGGAGAGACAGAGCCGGATGAATTTTAAGAGAATAACAGGAAGATTCAGCAGCCTTTATCCCGTACTGGCATACAATCCTGAAAACAGTCTTTTTTACCTTAGCGGTTCCGGCGGAGCCGCTCTCGGCATCGGCGTGATTGCAAGACCTCTTTCCGGAGGTGATGAAACCATTGCAAGACGCCTTACCGTGCTTCTCAATCAGGATTTTCCCAAAAATACCGTTCTGCAGTTTTCACTGCTGGCGTCTCCATCCGTTGAAGGACTTCTAAGGGAGCAGGAAATCACGCTTCTCGGCCTAAAAAATGACGACGTGCTGTCGGGAGTAATCCGGAGCAGACTGAATTTTCTGCGTGAATCCGTAAACAAACCGCCAAAGGGAATCAGTTCCCGGGTCAGAAACTTTGTGCTCATGGTGACACTGACGCTTCCGTGTGCCGGAAAACTCCCTGACGATGATGAAATCCATCATGCCGAAGTGCTTTCCGAGTCCCTTCTGCAGATTCTGAAAACGGCTGAAATCAACGGCAGGCTCATGACAAATGACGATCTGCTTTCAGAGCTCTGTCCGTTCTTCAACGGTCATGACAATGCCTCATGGAAAAACGGCAGGATAAAGGCTGACGACTCGGTTCCGCTTAATGAACAGCTCATGGATTACGACAGTGAGCTCAGAATTTCAAAGGATTTTCTTGAAATAGGCGGATATACGGTCAACACCTACTCCGTCAAACGCTATCCGGAATACGTATATTTCGGGAATGCCACGGCCTATGCCTGTGACGTCTTTACGGGAACAAGAGGCATATTCACCCCGTTCATGATTACCGGCACGGTATTTTATCCTGAGCTTTCAACACTGCGCTCGCACATCAGTGCCAAAAGGCAGTGGACGGTAAATCAGGCCTATGGTCCTCTTCTTAAATTTGAACCCAAACTTGCCGTGAAAAAACAGGGCTTTGACCTTCTCTACGAGGAAATGGAAAACGGAGCCAGACCTCTTAAGTTCAACCTTACGGTGACGTCGTTCTGCAGAAATGAGGAAGAGGCTCTGGCCACCGGATCGGCACTGCGAAGCTACTATAAGGAAAACGGCTTCGAGCTCATGCCGGACAGATACTACATTCTGCCGATATTTCTCAACGCCCTGCCGTTCGGAACCGACACCGATTCCTTTAACTCCCTCATGAGATTCAGGACACTGTGCTCCACCCACATTCTGCCGCTGCTGCCGATTTTTGCGGACAGTGCGGGAACGGGTACCGGAGTAATAAATCTCATAAGCCGTTCGGGACAGCTTATGAATCTGTCCCTTTACGATTCGGGGACGAACTACAATCTCTGTATCGCCGCACAGTCCGGAAGCGGCAAGAGCTTTCTGGTGAACGAGATTCTGGTATCGTATCTGGCAAAAGGAGCCACATGCTATGTAATTGACGTGGGACGTTCCTATGAAAAGCTCTGCAGTTTTCTCGGCGGAACCTTTCTCTCCTTCGGCATAAACTCCGAAGTGTCCCTTAACCCGTTTGAATGTATCAGGGACTATGCCGATGAGGCGGACATGATTAACGGACTGCTTTCCATCATGGCAGCTCCCACCGAAAGACTAAGCGACTTTCAGACGGCAGAACTCAAGAGAATTACCGGAAGTCTCTTCAGAATCCACGGCAATGCTCTCTCCGTGGACATCATCGCCGAAGAACTTGGAAACCACGAGGATCAGCGGATAAGGGATCTCGGAAGACAGCTGTATTCCTTCACCTCAGGCGGTGAGTACGGCAGATTCTTCTCCGGACACAACAATATGAAGCTCGGAAACAGCCTGACTGTTCTTGAGCTTGAGGAGCTCAAGGGAAGAAGACACCTGCAGCAGGTTGTGCTTCTGCAGCTCATATACCAGATTCAGCAGAACATGTATCTCGGAGAAAGAAACCGGCCGAAGATTATCATCATTGACGAAGCCTGGGATCTTTTAAGAGACGGTGACGTGGCGGGATTCATTGAAACCGGCTACCGCAGGTTCCGTAAATACGGCGGAGCCGCCGTCACCGTAACCCAGTCTGTAAATGACCTTTACGGTTCGGAAGCAGGCGTCGCCATCGCTGAGAACAGCGCCAACATGTACCTTCTGGGACAGAAGGCCGAAACCGTGAATCTGCTGGAACAGGAAAAGAGACTTCCTCTTACCTCAGGTGAATATGAGTATCTGAGATCCGTGCATACCATGAGCGGAATGTATTCGGAAATATTCGTGATAAGCGATCGCGGGAACTGTGTGGGCAGACTTGCCGTGGATCCGTTCAGAAAGCTTCTTTATTCCACCAGGGCGGAAGAGGTCAACGCCATCGAAAAGCTGCTAAAAAAAGGCCTGAACGTAACGGAAGCCATAAATACCCTGCTTTCTCAGGATTCATGAGGTTCCGAAAACCGCCATGATACCCCAGGGGAAAAAAACACCTGAGGAGGAATAATCCCGACAGGTGCGTCCTCTCCGCCTGCCTGACGAGAGAACGGAAAGATTATCGGTGTTAATTAGAAATGAGTCATGATAACCGGATGATAAGCCATATGAAGCAACACGTAGTAAATGATACAGGTCTTATGAGACGTCATTATGCAGAAATGCATAATGACTTCCGCCAAACGGCGGCTTACGTTCTGAGGTCAGCCGTATGCGCCATGCGCATTACCGCAGTCACCGGGATTACCTGCTTTGCCGTTTTTACGGTAATCATAAGTCTTCTTGACCTCAGGATCGGCATTGACCTGCAGGAACGGACATGCCTCGGCAGAGTGTTCGTATATCGCAACGAATTTCTCCCTCCCGATAAGTATTTCATGACGATGAAACTGAAAAGAAAAGAGGAATCATCAGCATCAGACACCGTAAAAGACGTGACCGCAGTAAGACTGCTGAAGGACGTGGCTGTCTTTAAAAAAGGCTCAGTTCTTCTTAAAAGATATTTTGCAGGTCCCGGTGATACCATACGTAGAAACGGTAATCTTATCACCGCACAAAGGGAACCTGAGGGATATGCCGTAGCGGCTCTTAATCTTCCGGTGAAGTCCATGATTGCCGACACTGACGGGAAAATAATGCATAACATTAAATTTATCCGCGTTTTCTCCGGCAGCATGACACTGGCTCACGACGAGTATTTCCTTACGGGAGATTCACCTTATTCACTGGATTCCAGAATTATCGGAACCTTCACGGGAAACGAGATTGAACTCGCCGAAGTGCTTTTCATGCTGTGAAACATCAGAAAGACGAACGGAATTACGGGAAGCGGACATACCTTCCGCTACGACAGATGAAAAAATCAGAAATCCTAAAAACAGCCTTAACGGCAGCGGCATCACTTACGCAGACAGCGGTTTTCGCATTTACGGAGCCAATCCTTTCCGAAATACCGGATGTGCCCGAATCATATGCGGACGTTACGGCCACGGGGAATACCCCGTCACCATATGAAAAGGATGCGGAATTTATCAGAAGACTTACCGAAAACGCTGAGGAAAATTATATAAGCACATTCACCCGTTCCGACGGGGCTCATATTGCCTATGGAAAGGAATCCGGACGTCATGCCCGGACCGGGACGGAAACCGTCCCGGTTTACGTAAATAATGAAATGGCTGCAGAACACCTAAAAATATTATGTTCCCGTGGCAGAGCTTATGAAATAACCTTTCGTGACATGCCGGCACCGGCAGTACTCAGACTCATGATTCATGAGAAATGCCCTTTTACGGTAAATCCCCGCGACTTCGCAAGATTCGGAATAACCGCGGTTCCTTATGTTCTGAACGATGATGATTTTCCCCTTAACGGATACGGTGCCCGTATTCCGGTAAGGACGTTAAAACAAAATGATGACTTTTTCTGTCCGGGAAATGATGAATCGGGGATTATCCCTGATTCCTCTTATGACGGCAGCGGTACGTCCCGGATGAAAAACATCTGCGGTATCCGGAATCCGAACATGCGTAAAAGCTTCAGGGAACGGATAATCAGGGCTTCCGCAAACATTACGGAAGGTCTTCGTAAAGGTATTATTCCACCGTTTAACAGGCACTCGGATACCGGAGGAACAATGAGCGTTAATAACGGGAAGTGCCTCCGGTATCGGGAAGAGTCCCTGTGGGAACCGAATAATCGATGAGAAGCCGAAACGAAGAAAAAACAGAGAAAATGACAGACGCCAACCTGAAGGAATGGAGAAAAGAGTGATGAAAAGAAACAGGAGCATGAATAATCCGGACAGGATTCGCCGTGAAGAAGCGGAGCTTTTCCACGGCTTCCGGCTCAGAATCCGCAAAAAACCGCGGTTCAGAAAACAGCTTACCGCACTTTCTGCCGCCATCCTGCTGAGTTCTCCTGCTGCCGCTTCCGGCATAGATGATTATGACGGCGGATACACCTGTCCGAATGCCGACATATTTACGGATCTGCTTGACAGGGTTCCCTTCAGCGCCATGCTTCCAATCAGCGTCGGAGGAGCGCGGCTGGGAAATTCTTCTCACGGAGACAGAACTCCGGACAGTGCCTCTCGACGAAGCGTATGTACCTGCAGTCATGATCTGGGCATTCCGGAAACCGGACTTACCGTTGGCCTCTGGGAGGTTGCATACCTCATGGAGTTTACACGGGAACCCGGATGTTCGCCGGTACTGGGAACCATGCTGCCGCTGCCTGATCGCGGAATAGGATCATTCGGAGACGGCACACTGGACAGTTCTGATCTCAGTCTCTACCACGTTCACCTTTACAGCTTTCCGCTCAATACCATGCTCAACCTGTTCACGGACTTCAACTGCGGAAGGTACGATTACATGGACATGGATCTTCTCTATGCCTCGGAGCTTGACGTAAGCTGGTATGATGAAAGTCTGGCCATGATAAACACTCCGGAGATTGCCACTCTGGCAAATGCCGGAACAGTGGCATCATGCAGTGCGGATGCCACCCTGTCTTTTAAGGGAAACACTTCAGATGATCTGTTTTACTGCGCCGGCTCCTGGGGCTTTCTGTATCCGCTCACCGGGTACGTCGGCTCATCAGGATCCGTCGCCGAAAACACGTCGCTTCTTGCGGTAAGGGTTATGAATCTTCTGCACAGAAGAGGTCTGCTTCCTGTTACCATGGGAGACGATGCCCTGTGCGGAGGTGTATACTATGATGAAATGAGTAAAAGCATGTACAGATTCAGCATGCTTTATCCCATTGCCGAAAGCAGTGATAATCACGCTCTCGGAGAACCTGTTCAGTACTGGCTTGGGGATTCCAGGGTACCGCCGACAAAACATAACGTCATATATCTTGTATGGAGGTACCGGAACTGCTGTCTGGGAGCAGGAAAATAATCAGTTCTGCAAAAACACGTTTTATTAAAACGGAGCCAGTAACGACTGGAACATCTGCCACAGGCCCTCAAAAAAGTCCCTGAACGCCAGGAAGATCAAGAAAACAACCATAAATCCCCCGAAAAGAAGGATAAAGATCGCAGCCGGCCTGTATCGCGGACGTATTGAGGGCATTTGCCTGTCCCATTCAGTCCCCGGATAATCATCAGCCACAGGATTATTACGCGTCGTATAACGGTTTAGCTCCGAATCCTGTCTGAATTCGGACGAATAACTCAACTTCTGAACCTTTGGTTCTTTTTTTATGCGTTTATTACGATTCATGTTTCCTCACGAATATATACGGAATCATCATGTGAATCTTCCGTTCTGAATTATACCGCTGAACAACCGTCCCGCAAAGGTAACCTGCATCAGCGTACGATGAAATGGTTCAGACGGGATAACGCACGCAAATACTGAAAAATGAACGCAAATCAGACAAAACTCTGCCACAGATTCTCAAAATATCCGCTGAACAGCCAGTACAGTCCGATAACGATCAATGCAAATATCGCAACGATGGCAAATGCAATAATAAATCTTAATCTTTCGGCAAGGCGGTAATTCCGATAAATTTTCATGCTCATTCCGAAAGTACGCAATGAAGGACAGTGTCTGTACAGAAGAGAGGATATAACGTCCAGAATCATACCGAGGGAGACAAAAAAAGCAGCAAACAAAAAAATATTAGAATATGGCGGAACGTCATAAAATGCGGATAAATACACACCTACCACGATACATGTCAAAGAAAGAATTACCAATATAGCCTGATCTTCCAGATAGTCGAACATATTCCGAAAGCTCAGTTTCTCAAAAGCCTTACTGCCACGTTTATCGTGGGCGTAAATCGTAAATTCAGGAGCTCTTTTACGCACGGTCTTAAGGTTATCCGTTAAATCGGAACCGGTTTTTCTTCCTGTTTTTTTCCGAGTCATGTTACCTCTTTTTTTGATATTCCGCTTTAATGAAACGGCGCCGGCAATGTCTGACAAAGTAGTGTCCTGAGCGCATCCTTTCGGTATACGGTCATGTTAAACGCAATTACACGGATTTACAATTGCCGGTTTTTCAGAATGCAAAAAAACCGTTGTTCTGATTAACGGATATAAATCCGCTCCGATACCTGCAGCAGCGGTGTATTTTACCATCTTCCGTCTGCCGGATTCAGTCATAAGGTCATGTAAACCATCCGACCGGACATTACTCTTACAGAAGTCAGACTTTACGCAGATCGGATTAATTACTGTTTGCATATCAGATCGGTATTCAACATTTAGTCAATTTTTGTGCGTATAAGTTGGTTTTATTGATATAAATCACAACACAAAACACATAAATGTTTTTTAAGTGTAAATAAAAAGCAATATATGTAACCTGACTTTCGAGTTTTTCGCCAAATCCTTGTGAGAACTTTTAAAATTACTAAAGAATTTGCCATCGCGATTCACTTTTAAAAATACCAGTTATTTGAATCGGTAATTCATGATTTTTTCGTAC
>Ga0256405_10001672_pt1 | contig 58485 bp, 59 predicted proteins | sample RumenRJG_02DNA_FD_189096 | JGI IMG/M metagenome (GOLD analysis project Ga0256405, IMG submission 189096) | Bovine rumen microbial communities from Lethbridge, Alberta, Canada - RJG_02 | ecosystem: Host-associated > Mammals > Digestive system > Stomach > Rumen | place: Canada: Alberta... | reverse complement strand
AGGAAATCTTTCTTTAGCCCATATTTTGATTTCATTGTTCCAGCTTTGCTCAGAGACAAACAGAGGCTGTCCTATCAGGTCAGAGACATGGATGGATTTTTTCTTTGCAAGGGGATGAGATGAAGATATGATTGCTCCCCATACATCGGCTTCCGGAAACTTAACATATTCATATTTATTGCTGTCAGGTGTTTCACATAGTACAGCAAAGTCTAAAATGCCCTTATCAAGCTTTTCAGTAACCTGTTCAGTATCTCCGCTGGTTATATGATAAGTGAAGTTTGGGTATTTTTCCTTTAATTTATAAATCTCTCTGGCAAGGTATCTGATCTGATAGCTTTCTGCCAGTCCAAAATAAATATCCCCACCGGTTATATCATCCAGAGAGTTAAATTCCTGTTCAATCTTATCTGACATAGCCACAATATCCTGTGCGCGGTCACGCAGGAGCATCCCTTCATCAGTGAGTGAAATACTGAAGCTGTGCCTGATAAACAGTTTCTTCCCAAGTTCTTCCTCTAACGCTTTTAATGTCTTTGAAAGAGTGGGTTGCGATACATGGAGCTGCTCAGCAGCCTTTGACATATTTTCTTCCCTTGCAACTGCAAGAAAGTATCTGAGATTTTTTATTTCCATTAAAACCTCCATAAAGCTGACTGGTTAAGTGTTATTCCAAAAGTGAATAACATGATATTTATTTTATTCATTAGCGAAGATCCGGTCAAGGCTTTAATATGAAAACCAGAAGGAGAAATAAGATGGATACAGAGAAGATTCTTGAAAACCTTTCAGATATGGGCTGTGACGATAAACAAATATGCTTCATGAAGAAAATGTATGAAGAAGGCGATACCGATACTCTCCTTCGAGATCTCAGAAAATGCCGATGTCACCTTATGGATGAACTTCATGCCGGTCAGAAAAAAGTAGATAACATGGATTTTTTGATAAGACAGATTCAGAAAGAAAAATGATTCAGGAGGATAGCAAAATGATCAGAAAAGAAGATTTAAACCTTGTAACAGAGTGGGATAAGACTTTCAAGAAGAGTGATAAGGTAGATCACAGCAAAGTAACATTTGTAAACAGATATGGAATTACTCTTGCGGCAGATATGTATGTTCCAAAGAATGTAGAAGGTAAGCTTCCTGCAATTGCTGTATGCGGACCTTTCGGAGCAGTAAAGGAACAGTGCTCAGGACTCTATGCACAAACAATGGCAGAAAGAGGCTTTTTGACCATAGCATTTGACCCGTCATTCACAGGAGAGTCCGGTGGAAATGTGAGATACATGGCATCGCCTGATATCAACACAGAAGACTTTATGGCTGCAGTAGATTTTCTTTCTTTAAATGAGAAAGCTGATCCTGACAGGATCGGAATCATCGGTATCTGTGGCTGGGGTGGAATGGCTGTAAATACAGCAGCTCTTGATACAAGGATCAAGGCTACGGCTGCTATGACAATGTACGACATGACAAGGGTAAATGCCAAGGGATATTTTGATTCCGAGGACAGTGAAGAAGCAAGATATCAGCATAAGGCAGCTATGTGCGCTCAGAGACTGGAAGACTTGAAGGTAGGAGAATATAAGCTTGGCGGTGGAGTGGTAGATCCACTCCCTGAAGATGCGCCTTTCTTTGTAAAAGACTACTATGACTACTACAAGACTGACAGAGGCTATCACAAGAGAAGTCTCAATTCCAACGGCGGCTGGAACGTGATCGGTTGTGAGTCCTTCATTAATCAGCCAATCCTTAAGTACTCTAATGAGATAAGGAGCGCTGTTTTACTTGTTCATGGAGAAAAGGCGCACTCTTGCTATTTTTCTAAGGATGCTTATGCAGATATGATCAAAGACAGCAAGTATGCAGATAACAAGGAACTAATGATAATCCCTGATGCAGTACATACTGATCTATATGATGGCGGAGATAAGGATTATATTCCTTTTGACAAGCTGGAGAACTTCTTCAAGGAGAATCTGAAATAATGATAACGGTTGAAGAAATACTGGAATATCTTAATTCGGACAGAATAGAGGATATGATAGATATATATAGAGAAAAAAGAATCAAAAGAATGGATTCTTCAAAATGATCTCTATTTTAATCTAAATACAAGTAATGAAGACCTTTCCGATGAAGACATTAAACTAATCAAACAAATTGATGGTGCCAAGATAACACCTGATAAGCATATAGAAACAAAGTATGGCATAGGAACAATTCGTAATTTGTCTTCCGGGTGCAAAACATTGCTTAATATCGTGAAACATCCTGAAAAAGTAGTATGTGTTGAAGAATGTGGTCCAAATGTTTTGCAAGTAATATTCACTATTGTGATGGATTAAATGTATCTGATAAAAGTTTTAAAGTATTAAAACTTAACGATAACAGGATCACATTGGAAGAGGAGCGTGGTTGACAATCAAGACATTCGCAATAAGTATAGACTGTTGAAATCTATTTCCGATGTATCTGATGGAAAGGTCATAATACTTGATATGATTTGCTTTGAATACCTGATTCTGGCATTTGATAAACTGTTTCAATCGGAAACCATAAATAGAATTATCTCTACTATATGAAGCAGCATTATGCCGGATAGTAAAATGACAAGGATAGTACAGAATGATTTTTGCAGAAAAAACAAAAGCTCTATGGTGAATACAAGCTAAGTTTCCGGGTGGATGGCATTTTCAAATGCTATTTGCCCGCTTTTTTAATTCTCAAGAGAGCTTGCCACGATTGTCCCGAATTCTGGATGACATTCACAAACCTGTTCTTTAAATCGTGCAGGATGATATAATAGGAAACATTATGAGCGAAACAATAGAGTATTATGATAATAATGCTGAGAACTATGCTGATAGCACAGCGAATATCGATTTCTTCAAAATGCAGGATGCCTTTCTTTCAGAAATAAAGGCGGGAGCTTCCATCCTTGACTTCGGTTGTAGCAGCGGACGGGATTCACTATATTTTCTGCAAAAAGGCTATAATGTTACTGCTCTGGATGGCTCATCCGCAATGTGCAGAATTGCCCGGGAGAAGACTGAAATTCCCGTAATGGAAATGGACTTCAATGATTTTGATGAGCTAGATAAATATGACGGTATTTGGGCATGCTCATCCATTCTTCATCTTACGAAACATGAACTTAAGAATGATTTTATACATTTATATTACCGGAATCAGACGGATTAAAAATTGAATATTTCGGACATTTATTTGATAACACCAGTGAGTGCTACAAGATGTTCTGGTTTCAGGTGATCATTGAGAAAATTCTTGCCGGACAAACATCTGTCAGCTACGAAGAAATCATTGATGAAATGATTTCTGATGCCTGGTACATGGTGGCAGAGTATCACCTTAATCTCGGACCAAGAGATAATCTGGAATTTGCAGTTAATCGGCGGGTAGAAATCTCCGGCTTTAAAGGCATCGGAGGAATGATTCTCCATGAGGGCGTAAGGGTAGTTACTGAGCAATTTAAGGCGAAGAAGATGTACCTGGAAGCTCAAGGATATGCTATTGGCTATTATGTAAAAGAAGGGTTTAAGGTGGTATCATAGCCATTTATGGAGGATGGGATTCCTCATGTGAGGATGGAGAATGAAATAGAATAAAGTTATATCATGGAGGTACTTAATGGAATTAAAGAAATTGCCATATGATTTTACTGTGTGTAAATTGCAAAGAGAGTCAGATATAGATGTGACAAAGGATTTTTATTTTATTGGAAGAACCGATGAGGAAATTTCGCTCGTGTGTAAAACCGAGGATACTCCAATTGATACGGTTGAAAGAGATGACGGATGGAAATCTTTTCGCATACAAGGTGTATTGGATTTTTCATTAATAGGTATTCTCTCGAAGATTTCCGGGGTATTAGCAGACAATAAGATAGGTATTTTTGCTGTATCTACATACAATACAGATTATATTTTAGTTAAGGATGAAAACTTTGAAAAAGCATTATCTGTACTGGAAGATGCAGGATACACAATAATTTGATTGTGAGAGGTGGGGTTATGAAGACTATTATTTTAAATGGCAGTCCGAGAAAAAACTGGAACACAGCAGAAATGCTTAAGGCAGTACAGAAGGGTGCTGAATCAGTTGGCGCAGAGACTGAATACATTGACCTGTATAGCCTAAACTATACCGGATGTAGAAGTTGTATGGTCTGCAAGCGTAAAGACGGTGAAAGATGTCGCTGCTTTTGGAAGGATGATCTGTCGCCGGTAATAGATAAAATCTTTTCAGCGGATGCAATGTTTATAGGCTCACCAATTTATCTTGGCGACATTACAAGCCAGGTTCATGCGTTGATTGAAAGACTTCATTTTTGTACTTTGTCTTATGATGATTATTCCAATTACTTTAAGGGTAAGGTCAATGTAGGAGTAGTGCTTACCATGAACGCACCAAAAGCATATTATGACAGCGCATATGAAGCTGTGATGGAACGGCAGATGGAAGTCTTTAAGGCTCTGAATGGAACAGTTGAAGTTTATCCATGCTGCGATACCTTGCAGGTGTCTGATTACAGTAAATTCAACATGGCAGCATTTAGCGAAGAGCACAAGAAAGAAATGAGAGAAAAGCAGTTCCCTAGCGATCTTGAAATGGCTTTCAAGATGGGAGCAAGGCTTTCAAAGTAGTAGTATAGAAAAAGCTGAGGGGGCATATGATATGCAGGCATGATGATAATCGTAAATGGTTTGCGCTTACAGCCACTATAAGCATGGATAAGTTAGGCATGGCATCATCTGAGGAAGTTGATGTCATAAATGTTAAAATTGATGATTTGATGCTGAGGGATATACTTTTGCAGCAACCGGGATTTTTTCCTGGATATCATATGAATAAGACCAGTTGGATCACAATTTTGATTGATGGCACAGTTAGTCTGGATGAAATCTGCAATATGATAGATGCAAGCTTTTTAGATACAGCATCAAAGAAGAAAAAGGATAAGTTCCGTCAGCCTTAGGTAACCCCTTTTTGGTTTTGGTGAGGGTGCATTAACAGTCTTAATAACTTAAGACTGTTAATGCACCCTCACCACTTTTATGTTTTAACGGATTTTTAACATTTATTTAAGTACAATGACTGTATATTGTTTGGCTTAATTAAAGGAGGCTCTATGAAGGCAGACATAATCATAAGAAACGCAAAAATCTTTACATCGAACACGAAAAACCTGCGGGCTACAGCCCTTGCGGTAAAGGATGGCAAATTTGTTTATGTCGGCGATGATGCTGGTCTTTCGGATTATGAGGGTGAGGTTACGGATCTTAACGGAAAGCTTATCATTCCGGGTATCATTGACAGTCACGTCCATGTGAGTCTGGGTGTTGGATTTGAGTATACGGATTTTGGAGTATATGTCGAATGTACAAACAAGAAGGAAGCCATGGATTTCATGGCTGAATATGTGAAAAAGAATCCCGGACTTGACCGGTACAGATTCGAGTTGGAACGTGATCTCTTAAACGGTGAGACTATTGTAAAGGAAGAACTCGATGCAATATGCCCGGACAATGAGCTGCTTATAATGGAATCGGAGGCGCACAGCGTCTGGGTGAACTCAAGGATCTTAGAGAAGCATCATATAACGGATGAAACGCCGGATATAGTTCCGGGGCTCAGCTATTATGTGCGCAAAGACGGTCATGTTACCGGAAATGTATATGAAGCCGCAGGCTGGCGGTTACTTTTTGATCATTTGAAGAATCTTACTGATGAGCAGATAGAAGCGGCCCTCACCCGCTGGATAGAAGACTCCGTAAAATTTGGAGTAAGCTGTGTCTTTGATGCGGGATTTCCGGAGCATAACGAGCTTCACGAGCGTGTTTATGCGTACTTAAGAGACCTTGATAAAAAAGGAAAGCTCCCGGTATATGTGGACGGATGCTATGTTCTCACAAGGCCTGAAAAGATGAAGGAGGCAGTGGAAGAGACAAAGCGTTTCCGCCGTGAGTTTGATACGGAGCACTTAAAGGTTCATACATTAAAGATCTTTATGGATGGTACTTTAAAGATACAGACTGCCGCCCTTGTAACACCATATGAGGATACCGGCGCAGTGGGAGCTACAACCTTTGATAAAGAGGGAATTGCAGAGCTGTTAAAACTCCTTAACGAGGCAGGGCTGGATCTTCACGTACATGCCGTAGGTGAGCGTGCGTCGCGTACGATACTGGACGGTGTGGAAATGGTCAGAAAGGAACTGGGAGATGACTACCATGTGAAGGTAACCTGTGCCCATCTGGAAATTCAGGATGATGCGGATATCAGCCGCTTTGGAAAGCTTGGAGTTTTCGCCGATTACACTCCGTGGTGGCATGCAGGAAACATGGGCGGAGAGCCTTTTAAGGCATGGTGTGAGCTGCTTGGAAAAAAGAGGGCACTTTCGATGTACCGCTGCAAGAGCCTTTGGGACAGCGGAGCTACCGTTACTTTCTCAAGCGATGAGGTATTCTTCGGCGATAACTGGAGCCCTTATCTTGGTATGGAAGTAGGAATGACCCGCCACATCACCGATAAGACAAAAGCTCTGGAACACAGCAGGACCAAGGGGGCATATCCGCCCGCAGCTGAGCAGATGAGCATAGAAGAAATGATACTCGGATATACCATAAACGGAGCAAAACAGCTTGGTATCGAGGATAGCAAGGGATCCATCGAGGCCGGCAAGGACGCGGACTTTCTTATATTTGATACTGATCTGCTCACAGCGGAGCATGACGGCTTCAGCAATCTGGGACCGGGTGAAATATATTTCTCCGGTAAGAGGCTCTAAAAGCGATGGTAAATAATTATTTAATCAAGGTTATTCCCGAAGTCATGCAGCCCTATGTAAACGACAGTCTGGCAAATAATCTGGGGCTTTTCCTGCTGTCGGTGCTTACCGCAGATCATTGATATAGTTATTACTGCAGCTGCTCTTTATTATTGATATGGCAATTGCCGGACTTTACAATTACGTGATTTATATCAGTCCTATCAATGAATATACCGACTATTTCCTTACTGAAATATGGATCAGCTTAACGATCATTTACGGACTGGCAGCCTGCTTTGTGTCAGGCAAAGAGGATCAGGTGTGAATAATTAAAGGAAACGGATTAAATAAATTCGTTTTACGATAAATATAAAATAAATAATGAGACAGGAGGTTTTATAGATGAAACAGACAATTGTTCTCGGCAACATCATCACCATGGATGAAAAGAGGCCTACCGCAAAAGCGGCACTTGTTAAGGACGGCGTGTTCGCCTACATCGGTGATGCGGAGGAAGTAAAAAAGCTTGCCGGTGAAGATACCCAGGTGTTGGATTACGGTGAGAACTTCATCTATCCCGGTTTTTTGGAATCCCACTGCCACTGTTACCTGGCAGGCGACCGCGCGATCGGGCAGGCTAATCTCGCCAAGGTTATCCCAACTGACTACGACAAATACCGGGAGATCATCATTGATTTCATAAAAAAGAATCCGCAGCGCGAGTTCTACCTGGCAGCAGGGTGGACCGAAAATGACGAATATGTTTCCAAAGCGTATCTGGACGAGATCTGCAGCGATAAGCCGCTGTTTATGCAGACCGGCGGCGGTCACTCCATGCTGCTCAATACAAAGGCGATGGAATGGGCGGGCATTGATGCGGCTTATGCAAAGAAAATGGGCTACGATCTGGTTCACGTGGATGAAAACGGAGAACCAGACGGCTACATCTGTGAAGCACCTGTGTTTGAATTGTATCCAAAGCTCCCGACTACACTCGAGAATGCCAAGGACTATCTGCTCGCATGGCAGGATATGGCACTTGCAAACGGCTATACAGCAGTGGCCGATGCCGGTACGGAGGTTACCAATGAGATAGCTGTTCAGGCTTTCTATGAGCTGGAGCAGGAGGGCAAGCTTAAGCTGCGTACCTATGCGTATCTTATGTGTCCGGACAATCCGGAGGATCCGAAGTCGGAGGTCGCCCGCATCACCGCGACCCGCGCAAAATACAGTGGTGAATACTTCCATGTAGTCGGTGTAAAGACGTTCTTAGATGGTGTGACCGAAGCGCACACAGGCTGGCAGAACCAGGATTACGCCGATCAGCCGGGCTACCACGGCAATGAACGCTTCAACGATCATGACAAGATGGTAGAGCTGATCACAGCGGCCGATGCCGAGGGGCTTTCGGTACACGTTCACTCCGAGGGCGGCGGCGCGACCCATTTCATGCTGGGCTGCATAGAGGACGCGGAAAAAATTACCGGTGATATGGATCAGCGCAATGTTCTGGCTCATTTGCACTTTGTCACGGACGAGGATATCCGCCGCATGGGCCAAACCCGCTCCATTCCGGCAGTTCCTCCGCTGTGGACTGCGAAAATTCCGGGCTTCTATGAGATTGAGGAATCTTATGTCGGTAAGGAACTGGCAGAAAACTCATACCCGATCAAGTCCTTCTTTGATGCGGGCGCATGTACCGTGTTCCATTCGGACTATCCTGTTTCACCGTCCATCAGTATCAGAAACAGCATTTACATGGCTGAAACCCGTAATGCGCCAAAGACATTGGGTATAGAAACGTTACCGCTCAATGTCAAGGAAACGATCACACGTGAACAGTCCCTGCGTGCCCTGACCATAAATGTCGCGTACGCCTGGCACCAGGAGCATCGTCTGGGCTCCATCGAGTTCGGCAAGATCGCCAATATGACTGTTTATGATAGCGACTTCCTCCATGACGATATTGAAAAGGTTGCACAGGCAAACCTTGTTGCAACCATTGTGGACGGGGAAGAGGTCTATAAGGCTTGACAGCGAAAGGAGAATAATATGAAAGCTGACAGGATCATCAAAAACGCGAAAATCTTCACTTCGGATAAGGATAATCCTCAGGCAACAGCCCTTGTAGTGAAGGACGGCAAATTCGTCTATGTTGGAGACGAGGCAGGTCTTTTAGAGTATGAGGGAGAGGTAACAGACCTTGGCGGCAAGTTCATCATGCCCGCCATCATCGACAGCCATGTCCATGTTACCATTCCCGTTGGATTTGAGTATGCGGAAATGGGAGAACGCCTTGAGCCGAAAGGCAAACAGGAAGCATTGGATATTATGGCCAAGCGTATAAAAGAGAATCCCGGCCTAAAGCGATACAGATTCCTTTTGGAGAAAAAATTCCTCAATGGAGAGGATATTGTAAAAGAGGATCTTGATGCGATATGTCCGGATGCCGAGCTTCAGATTCAGGAAGGGGAAGGACACAGCATCTGGGTTAACTCAAAGATACTTGAGAAGCACGGCATTACTGACGATACGCCGGATCCCATACCGGGCCTTGCAGTTTATGTTCATAAGGACGGACATGTGACAGGAAATTGTATTGAAGGCGCAGCGGAAATACCTATCATCCTCGACAGTTCGATGGAGCTTACCGATGAACAGGTTGACGCAGCACTTAAGCGTTGGATTGATTTTTCGGTTGAATACGGAGTGAGCTGTGTCTTTGATTCAGGTCTTCCGGGAGATCCGAAGTTTCATGAGAAAGTATATAAACGTCTGAAAGCTCTTGATGAACAGGGGAAGCTGCCAATTTATGTTGACGGCAGCCTTGTTGTCAACGCAGAGCGGAATGCAAAAGAGGGACTTGAGGAGGTAAAACGCTTCCGTCGTGAGTATAATACGGAGCATCTTAAGGTACATACCATGAAGATATTCCAGGACGGAACCCAGAAAATCCACACAGCAGCCATGGTTACTCCTTACGTGGATGTAGATACGACGGGAACTACAGCATTTTCCGCAGAGGGAATTTGTGAGCTTTTAAAGAATCTTAATGAGGCGGGTCTGGATCTTCATCTTCATACTGTGGGCGAGCGCGCTTCCCGCGCGGTACTGGATGGCTTTGAAATGGCCAAGAAGGAGCTGGGAGACAGCTTAAAGGTAAGAGTTACCTGTGCCCATCTTGAAATTCAGGATGACGCGGATCTTGACAGGTTTGCAAAACTTGGCGTTATAGCCGACTTTACGCCGCACTGGCATGCGGGAACTCCGGATGAAGCCGCTAAATGGCTGGGCATGGATCGTGCATGCAAGCAGTTCCGCTGCAAGACTATCTGGGACAGTGGAGCTTTGGTTACATGGTCAAGTGACAACATCACTTTTGAAGATTTTACAACATGGAATCCGTATCTTGGCATGGAAGTCGGCATGACACGGAAGATTACCGAAAAGACCAGAGGTTATGAATGGACCAGATGCGATACGGTATTTCCGCCTGAAAATGAGAGGATGAGCATTGAAGAAATGCTTTTGGGCTTTACGATCAATGGCGCAAAGCAGCTTGGCATTGAGGATAAAAAGGGTTCTATCACAGCCGGTAAGGATGCTGATTATCTGGTATTCGACAATGACCTGCTTACAGCAGAGAAGGAAGGCTTCAGTTACAACAAACCGACTGATGTTTATTTTGCAGGGAAGAGAGTTAATTAGCGTTTCGCAAACGCATAGATTTACGTATGAGAGAAAGGAGATCTGAAAATGGGTATGTTGGATAGTGTGAGTATAAGTGAAGCCACGTCCAGGATGCAGGCTTTGTATGGCGAAAACAATAAAATAACCAATGGTGATTATGACAAGTCGCTGGCGGTCAAATGTGTCAACGGCACATTTGTCGGAAAAAAGAGTGACAATATCATTGCCTATAAGGGTATACCCTTTGTCGGAAAGCAGCCTGTCGGGGATCTGCGGTGGAAGGCACCGGTTGACGTAGTTCCGGATGATGGCGTGTACGAAGCGTATTACTTCGGGAAGGTTCCCTGCCAGATAGGCAATGTCGGGCAGATGGGTTCACTCTACCCTCAGGGTGAGGATTGTCTTCATCTGAACCTGTGGAAGGCTGATGATGAGGGATCCGGGAAGAAGCCGGTAATGGTGTGGATCCACGGCGGTGCCTATGAACTTGGAGCTACAACCGAGCCACGGGAGGAGGGAACCAACTTCGTGCATGAAAATCCGGATATAATCCTCGTCTCCATCGAGTACCGGCTTAACGCGCTCGGGTTCCTTCGTCTGTCGCATCTGCCTGACGGAGCGGATTACCCGGACGCTCAGAACTTAGGACTAATGGATCAATTGGCAGCGCTGAAATGGATTCATGAGAATATTGAGGGCTTCGGCGGTGATCCTGATAAAGTGACCATCTTCGGCCAGTCTGCCGGGGGCGGTTCAGTTTCTCTGCTGCCTTTGGTGAAGGGTTCGCACCGGTATTTCAACCGTGTCATAGCCCAAAGCGGATCGCCTGCTTTTTGCAGATCCAAAGAGCAGTCCATCGCCTGCACGAACGCCCTGCTGAAGGCACTGGATTGCAAAACAGTAGCCGATCTTCAGAAGATTGAAATTAACAAGATCGTAGAGGTGGCATCCCAGGTAATCTCAATGCCGCTTACAACTCCTGAGCGCGACGGCAGTTTTCTTCCACTGGAGGCATTCGACGCCTATGAAGCCGGAGCTGCCAAGGACCTCGACTTCATGCAGGGCTGCACTAAGGATGAATGCAGCTATTTCGTGGCCGGTTTTGGAGTAGAGGGCTTCATGCCTTGGGCAAAGAACTGTAAGGCCGAGAAGCTCGCACAGTGTACGGATGAGGAAAAAGCATTGGTAGAAGGCTATTTCGAGAACAGCCGGGGAGAGGATTATGAGAAACTCAGCAGCTTTCTTGACCAGTACTGGTTCAATGCACCGCTTATCAGAACGGCAGAGAATCAGGTCAGGGGCGGTGGCAAGACATATGTCTATTACTTCAGGGTAGAGTCCGCTGTTCCGCTGTTGAAGAGCGGGCATGCGATAGAACTCTCGGAACTGTTCAACCATGCAGAGGATACCTTAGTTACAGGAAGGGAATTCGATAAGAAATTCTCCAAAATCATGCGAAAAATGTGGGTACAGTTCGCCAAATGCGGTAATCCTTCCCTTTCTGGCGACATCTCGCCTGACGGGAAGGCTTATGATTGGCCACTCTACGATCTTAAGGATAAGCAAGTGATGGTTTTTGACGAGCATAACATCCGTGCTGAGAAGGAGTCAGCCATGAATATCGTCGATTGGGACAGAACCTATTTCCTGACTAAGTATTATGTCAGCTAATATAACAAATCAAACAGACATTGCAGGACCGGTAATCAGCTTCCATTACGGGGCCTGAATGACTCAAATTTTGGTTTCCGTTATCTGAGTTGCAAATACAGAAAAAACAGCAAAGAAGTCAACCAGCGGTACCGAATTGTCCTAAAAACCTAATTTACTTTGTTTATGTCCCACGCGCTTGATCGTTTTGCTGCCGGCAAAACGATCAAGCGCGTGGCACGTGGTCACGACCTACAATCAAAAGGCCCTGCCTCTATCATGATATATTCATGACGTAGACAGAGCTTCATTAACCACACCTGTAGTAATGAATCCTGTTTTACAGTGTCAATACTGATTGCACTTTTTCATAAAGTAATGATTAAACAAAACTACTTTAAGCTTAAATAATAATTTGCAGCTTTTTCATACTCCTGATCGCTCTCGATATAAACAACAACAGGATTTTTATCAGCATCCTCCTGAACCTCATATAATGTAGGCTTCCTGGAGTAATCCAGCTTTTTATCAGCAATGAAAGGAAGTAAAGCGAAATACTCCTTGCCATCAAGCTGAAAATACTTGTGCACGCCAAAATCAGCGGTCGATCCATCCGCAAATGATAAATTGATCACAAGATCCTCTAGTTTTTTCCCTCTAAAATCCATAAATAACCTTTCTGTTTATAATTGATACAATGGCACTATTAATGTAAATCCTTTATAGTTAACTCTTTAATATTTAAACGCTTATCCTTACTACAAACGGTAAGATAATAATTTTGATTAAATAAAATACTCTGAGTATACACGTCATCACTTACAGACCCATTTTTGTCCATGACACTAAACTCAGGGATTTTTACTATAACAGACTTAATATCCGTTGAAAGCCCAGTTCCAAGATACTTTATATAACTCTCCTTGATGCCCCAGATCTTGATAAATCTTTTGTTCATCAAACGCTCATCAGCATGGACATAATCCATTTCCTCTTTACTGAGGATATTATCCAAAACAGAGGACTCTTTTTCCTTTATCTCCTCAATATCAACGCCGACCTCACTGTTGCCATAGGCTAAAATCACCCAGTCACCGGAATGAGATATATTGAAATGAAAGTCATCAAGACCATTGATAAACGGCTTGCCATAATCATTGTGATCTATATCCAGATTTATATCCTGGTCGAATGTCTCCTCCACAGCATATCTCAGCAAAACCTCAGCAAAGACACAGCAGTAAGCATCCCTGTCAAAATGAAAACGTCTTGCCTTTTCCTGTCTTTCTGATGAAACATGATTAAAAAAATGCTCATATTCCCCTGAAGATATTTTATTTACATTAAGAGTGATAATTTTCATACGTTCCCTGCCTATATCTAATACTACAAAAACACATTTATTTTATCACTTTATATTTATCAGTCTAGAACGATTGATATCGGACCACTAAAAAAATTGTTTTGTTTTTTTATATTACCTCTAATGATCATCTTACTTGGTTAAAGATTACTCTTTGCCAAGCACGTATCGCAACAACAGTTTAAATGCCTATTCCATTTCACGCAATTATATGGTACAAAATATATTAAACATTTCAAGATACGGAGAAACAAAATAATGAGGGAACAACCTATAATCATGAAAAGATTATTTAATACTTTAAAATATCTGATCTGCAGTCTTATGATACTCGGACTTGCAGCCTGCAGCAGTGCCAATGCCTCAGGTTCATCGTCTAGTGGCAGGTCAACATTAGCCAAAGACAAAAGTTCAGAATTGGGATATGGTAGTTCATCAGGTGTCACAGGAGCAACTTCACCACAAGATGAGAGGGCTGAGCATTCAACAAGCAATGACCCACTGTGGGCTAATAAAGAGTCGATTAAAGCTATGATAATATCTGACCTTCATTATACAGAAAAGGAAAAGATAGACCATCTGGCTGTTCCTGGTATCGCACTCTCTAAGGAGATAACAGATGCCCTGATTGATGAGGTTATCGACAGAAAGCCAGATGTGTTTATCATGACAGGTGACAACACAAACAGTGGTTCAGAAAAGGATGTAACCGGGCTGGTAGGCAAATTACAAAGGATAAAAGATGCCGGTATACCTATGATAATCACTACCGGTAATCACGATTACGATTTTATGGATAGTGATGGTTTTGAGAATGCTTACTTCGGACTATTGGACCCTATCGACAGGGATGTGCATTCTCTTAGTTACACTGCAATGGTTAAAGATGTAGTATTTCTCGCAATGGATGATCAGGATCCGGTTCTGTCTACCCAGGGCAAGTTCTCACCTGAAACAATGGAGTGGCTTAAGGAAATGCTGGAAAAGTATCATGACTACAAAATCATTTTTCTGTCCCATCACAATGTTTTGTATGGTGTAAGTGATGACACTGAGACAAGTAATGTAATCCATAATCCGGAATTACGTGGGCTTTTACGTGATAGTGGAGTGAAGCTCGCAATGACAGGCCATATGCATTCTCAGTATATACTTGAAAGTGACGGTCTCTGGGAGATCATGAGTGGGATGCCTTTTGCCGGAGGCCATCTCATGGGTAATCTGGCAATAGGAGACGATAGACTTGTGTACTATGCAGCACCTATAGACTTTGCAAAATATGGTTCATCCATACAGAAAAAGCTTAATGAGCTCGATATAGAGAGCTCAGTTTATATGAGCGAGACAATGTCCAGTCTTTTGGAGAGCGAGGGATTGGAGGGACTTAAAAAGAAAAATGTACAGAAGCTGCTTACAAATTTCTTCCAGTATTATCAAGAGGGCACTCTGGCAGAGCATAGAGATGAGCTGAAAAAGAACAGCCTTTACAGGGATATGATAAAGGCAATGTGGAACCATAATTATGGGCCTTGGATAAAGTCCATGATAGAAAATACAAAGCATAATGGCAGAGAGCTGGAAATACAATTTTGAAATATTTAATAATGTGAAGCATCCAGCCGAAAAACATAGATAGAGTCAGTGTTTTCTATAGGTTTTACATATTCCTGCTGTTTTTTATAAATACAATAAATCAGTGTAAAACCGTGTTTCAATGTGATACTATAGTAAAACGCTAGGGAATTTTTTTGAGTCAGCAACTTGGAGGTTTTTTTATGTTAGAGCTACAAAATATCTCTTTTCAAGTAGACACAGAGGGTCAGGACAAAGAGATAATCAGAGATATATCATTAACTATTCCTGATAACAAGATGGTGGTCATCACAGGACCTAATGGAGGAGGTAAGTCAACTCTTGCCAGACTTATCATCGGTATTGAGAGACCTACTTCAGGACGTATACTTTTAGACGGCGAGGATATCACAGATCTTTCTATCACTGATAGAGCTAAAAAGGGTCTTGGATTTGCCTTCCAGCAGCCTGTTAGATTTAAGGGCATCCAGGTATTTGACCTTATCAAGCTTGCTACAGGTAAAAACATTTCAGCAATCAATGCATGTAAGTATCTTTCAGAGGTTGGCCTTTGTGCACGTGATTATATCAACAGAGAGGTTAACAGCAGTCTTTCAGGGGGAGAGCTCAAGAGGATAGAGATCGCTACAGTTCTTGCCAAGGCATCAAAATTATCTATTTTTGATGAGCCAGAGGCTGGTATCGATCTTTGGAGCTTCCAAAATCTCATCGAGGTATTCCAGAGGATGAGAGAAAAGATCAGCAACAGTTCTATTCTTATCATTTCCCATCAGGAGAGGATTTTAAATATTGCAGACGAGATCATCGTTATCAAGGACGGTCATGTACAGAAACGTGGACCTAAGGATGAGGTGCTTCCTGAGCTTATGGGTACAGACTCAGCTATCCCAGGTTGCAAGCCAGCAGAGTTAACAAGGGAGGCAGAGTGATATGTTTAAGTTGGACGAGATACAGATGAGACTGTTAAAAGAGGTGGCAGATCTTCACAAGGTTCCTGAGGGAGCTTATAACATCCGTTCAAACGGAGAGTCTGCCGGACGTTTTTCAACAGAGAACATAGAGATAGTTCCACGTGAGGACGGACAGGGCATCACTGTAAACATCAAACCAGGCACCAAAAATCAGAGTGTTCATATCCCTGTTGTCATGACACAGACAGGACTTAAAGAGGTTGTTTACAATGACTTTTATATCGGCGAGGACGCAGATGTAGTTATTGTTGCAGGATGTGGTATTGATAACTGTGGCTCACAGGATTCTGAGCACGATGGCATCCACCGTTTCTTTGTGGGTAAAAATGCCAAGGTTAAATATGTAGAAAAGCACTACGGCTCAGGTACCGGAAGCGGTAAGAGGATCCTCAATCCTGGTACAGAGGTATATCAGGAGGAGGGCAGCACAGTTGAGATGGAGATGGTTCAGATCAAGGGTGTTGACGATACCAACCGTACCACAACTGCAGAGCTCGCAGCTGGAGCAAAGCTTGTAGTCAGAGAGCGTCTCATGACTCATGGCAATCAAAATGCCATAAGTACTTATGTAGTCAATCTCAATGGAGAGGGAGCAAGTGCAGATGTTGTTTCCAGATCCGTTGCAAGAGATACTTCATATCAAAAGTTTGATGCCAAGCTTGTAGGTAATGCAGCATGTTCAGGTCATACAGAGTGTGACTCTATCATCATGGACAAAGGCAAGATCCTCGCAGTTCCTGCACTTGAGGCCAATGACCTCGATGCAGCACTGGTGCATGAGGCTGCTATTGGTAAGATTGCAGGAGATCAGATCATAAAACTCATGACTCTTGGTCTCACAGAGGCTGAGGCTGAGGAGCAGATCATCAACGGTTTCCTTAAGTAAACATTAAAACATCATCTGTTCATTAATTGGCAGATGATGTTTTTTATATTCAGTATTATTTGATGATTTAATATTTATTAGGATTAATTAAAAGAGTATTATATGAATATTTATGTAGATTTTGATGATTGTCTTTGTGAGACTGCACGACATTTTTCAGTACTTGCAGATGACCTTTTTGGACGTACAGTACCATATGAGGAGATAAAGTTTTTTAATTTACAAAAGACTTTTTCTTTAAATGATGAGCAGTATGAGCATATGATGATAGAGGCACATAAACCTGATGTGCTTTTATCCTATGCTGAGACACCAGGTGCCTCAAAAACAATTAACGACTGGATCGATGCAGGACACAATGTATCTATAATCACAGGTCGTCCCTCCAGCTCCTATGAGCCATCACGTGGTTGGCTTGACCAGCATGATTTAAAGCGAGTCAAGTTATATTGTCTCAATAAATATGGGAGAGAGAGTTTTATCCATAAAAACGACTTTAATCTGGAGATAGATGACTATTACAAGATGCATTTTGACTATGCTATTGAGGACTCACCTTCGGCATTTAAGTTTTTTGATCACATGCCAGAGCTTAAGGTCATGGTATATGATCGTCCATGGAACCATAGCTGTGAGTTTCCTGGAGCCAATTACCACAGATGCTTTAGCTGGGATAGGATCAAAGAGCAGGTTCACTGATTTTAGTACTATATGACTGATACTATAAAGTTTCCTTTTTTATAACTGTATCAATGGTTTGTAGGAATATCCTATAGTTAACTGATTTACAGCCTTATACCATGGGCTACATATATAAAATTTTATAAGAACACATCATAAAACCCGAGGCATTTCTGCCCCGGGTCTGTCTTTTATCTATAATCTTTATACTCTATAAAATATGAATCTACTATTTAGAAATATGTAGGGAGATATACACTGGTATTTAACACTGGATCATATGCATATCCCTGAGAATTAGCTGAAAGTGTAGCTAATGGATTACCATTCTGTATTAACATTTTGTTATGCCTCAAAGTCAATCACATCACATACCATATCCATGTCTTTTTATAAATCTAACCAAAACAAAGATATGTATCATATCTATGAAAAGTGCTATTGCCACTGTAGCCATACCTGTAGCCATATTTGTATTGTTTGCTATAACACCAATGATAGATGGCATTAGGATTGATCCAAAACTTGCAGTGGTCAGTATAAAACTCCATGCAAGAGAGTACTTCTTTATTAGCTCTCCGGCAAAAGAAAGGGTAGTAGCATAGATACCTGCCATAGAAAAGCCAAATCCCATGATGCCTATAACTATGAGAGAAGTGGCCTTACTGAGTATCAATACAATAAAGAAAAACACTATACCAAACCCCATTGCAGGAAGCAGGTTTTCTTTCTTTACCTTTGTGGATGCATAAGCAGTAGAAAGTCGTCCACATAATATCATAACCCATAGTATGCTGGCTGTGCTTTGTGCAAGGTTTGCAGGCAAAAGTCCAGTATCAGTGAAATACGTTATCATCCATCCTATAACTCCCTGCTCTGCACAAAGATAAAAGAAAAGAGTGCCTGTACAAATATAGAAAAGAGGTTCTCTGAAAAATCCAAATATATGAACTTTGTCCTCTCTGGTCACAGAGGATACTTTGTCAACTGAGGTCTCCCTGGCGGCGATCTCATCCTCCTCTGGAATCATCATATAAACTGTACAGGTGATTATACCGATAACGATAAGCAAACCGCAGGCGAATACCCACATATCGCCAGAATCTCTGGTGATAAACATTATCAACAACGGAAAAACAAAAGCTCCAACAGCAAACATGGCATGAAGACCATTAAGAGCCCAGGCTACTCCCGTAGCAATATGATTTATCTTTTTATTACAGTAGTTACTTGATGCTCCTCTGGCAATACCTGTAGCAAAAAAAGCAAAGGCTAGCATGAAATTACTATGACTAAATAAAATAATCAAAAAAGACAGGGGATAGAACAACTCAAATAACATGATGCTCTTTTTATTGCCAATCAGCATCGGCAGTGCCCCGGCAAGAAATCCTGAAATCAGATTACCTACTGAGTGTAAACTGACAATGAGACCACAAAAGGCATAATCAAGTCCTCTGTCAGATCTAATAAACGGTAGTAAAGAGCCTATAGAAAGAGCTAAGATACCATTAGTAAGAAATACAGCATAGCTCATTAAAAACTGTTTCCTCTTGGTTGCATCCTTAAGAAAATCCATAACTTTATCCCCTAAATTTATTTTTAAAACAATCTATCAATATTGTCTTTATCCAATGAACTTTTCTTTTCTGAAATCTATTGAATTAATTTTCCGAAAAAGCACATAATATATCGTAATTAATAGGGGTATAGAACTTTTTACGGATCATCTCATAATCATGGGGATATCTCGCCATAAGGAACATGAGCTTGGTTAGTGTGGCCTCAAGAGTCATATCATAAGCCTCAATTAGCTTAAAATCCTTTTTGATCTTGTTACCTACCTGATATATCTCCATATTGGAACCCTCATTAACAACCTGAGTGGCCATTACGATAAACTTGCCCTTTTCTGCCCATTTGCCCATTTCTGCATAAAACTTATCAAGCAGGTTATTAGGAATGCCTCTCACGCCAAAAGACTCGATGACTATACAATCATAATTGTCAAAAAGGTACTCTAGCATCTCAGGTCTTGCCCCTGGTATAAGTTTCATAACACATATGGAATCAGAGAGGTCTGTCTGAAACTTTACAGGCTCACGCATAGGCTCAAATGGGATATAACGGATAATATGATAGTCCTGTAACCTGGCAAGCACAGGAAAATTAACACTATGAAAAGCATTAAAGGAACGAGCCATCATTTTTAATAATAGAAAAAATAAGTCAAACACTCACATCATATCATTTATATAGTCTACTATCTCATCATAGTTTTTGATATATGTGTACTCATCATCAGCCTCAGGTATAAAGAGAATAGGAGCAGTCATTACACGATACTTTACAACCAGGTCAATACCCGATTTATCATCTGCCGGACACTCCTCATACTCAATACCGGCGAGTTCTAGCATCTTTTTTATCTGCTTGCATTTTGCACAGTGATATGTAGTTAAGAGTTTTAATTTTCTATTCATAATATTATCCCTTATAGATCAATGTCTTTTTATTGTATATCATTATCGCAACCTAACCAATAAAAGTCATCCTGTTTTTTATCTATTACCTATGTTATAATTTATATTAATTAAAAATCGTGAGGAGACTAGAGATTACCTGAAAATATTTAGATTCCAGGGGTCTCTTTTTAAATTTTATGGCACGTGACATATATGTTTATTTACACCAGTTCAATCTTTTATCAGTCACGTTGAGACTTATCATGGCACTCTTTCTAGGTGCATTTATAGGTATGGAGCGTGAGCGTACAAACAACGCTGCAGGTATGCGTACACACATGATAGTATGCATAGGTGCAGCTCTTACCATGTTGCTCAGCCAGTACGAGGTATTTATGTCTCTTACTCACTGGAGAGAGATAGTCCAGACCTACGGCATTAAACTTGATGTGTCCAGATATTCAGCACAGGTCATCAACGGCATTGGTTTCCTGGGCGCCGGCACAGTCATCGTAAATCGCAAGCAGGAGGTCAAGGGTCTGACTACAGCGGCCAGTCTTTGGGCATCTGGTTGTCTCGGCATCGTTATCGGAGCCGGGTTCTATGAGTGCGTGCTTTTTGCATTCATCATGATATTTGCCTGTAATCTGTTTTTTAGCGCCATTTCTGAAAAGATAATCGTCAATTCACGAAATATCAATGTCTATGTAGAGTACCTCCACGGCACTGATCTACGTACCATACTTCTATATTTAAAGAGTATGGGCATATCTATCTATGATGTAGATATTGATAAGGGCAGACCAAAGTCAGGTATAAATCCAAGCGCAGTTTTACTGATGCAGCTCCCACAAAGCGAGAACCACAATAACGTTATCAAAAAAATTGCAGATCTTGAGTGTATCACTCAGGTTGATGAGGTCTGAGACTCATATACTGACAGTGAGAGTTTCGGGCTTTAGGCATTCTCAAAATACTCAGCCAGACGAGGTTTATCATGATAGACGGATTATATTATTTTAGAGATATAAATATAGTTTCAGTATTTGTGCGAATGTTTATGGCCATAATCTGTAGTGGCCTTATAGGTATCGAGAGAGAGTATAAGCGTAGACCAGCCGGTTTCCGTACTCATATCCTTATATGCCTGGGAGCATGCGTCACGTCACTTACAGGACAGTTTCTGTCCATCAATCTCCATTACAATACAGATATGTCACGTCTCGGTGCACAGGTAATAGCAGGTATAGGTTTTATTGGTGCGGGAGCCATCATTCTCACACCTAAAAATCAGGTGAGAGGACTCACAACATCAGCAGGACTGTGGACCTGTGCCATAATAGGCCTTTGCCTCGGCGGTGGATTTTATGAGGGAGCGATACTGGCAACTATGCTCATATTGTTCTCTGAGATAGTCCTGTCCAAGGTTGAGTACAGACTCAAGAAATCAATGCCTCACAAGATAATATATGTAGAGTATAAAAATGACAAAGCATTGGACGAGTTATTTGCACTACTGAAAAAGAACAATATACAGATTGAGGATGTCAAGCTCACCCGTGGAGAGAAAATAGAGGATGGAAACCTGCGCTCGGCCATGATCTATCTACATTTCCTCACTAAGCAGATTGAGCTTTCAGACGGAGAGTCCCTTTTCTATACATTTAAAAACATAGATGGCATAGAGAGTGTGGAGATTATTTAAACAGACAGGAGAGATTAACCATATGTGCGGCAGATACTGGACGAAACAGTGTCCTGAAATGGATGATATTATTGATGAGATGTACAGGTCGCCTCTCATCATGAAATGGAATGAAACTTTACCCATCACCACCTACGGGGAGGTATGTCCTGCAGATGTAACTGCAGTCATAGCTTCCAATTCCAGAGGCCACAGAGCAGTATTTCCCATGAGATGGGGCTATAAAGCCGGCAAGCTCATCATAAATGCACGGGTTGAGACTGCAGCGGATAAACCACTGTTTAGAGAGGACTGGACGAGGCATAGATGCATCATCCCTGCCTCATGGTACTTTGAGTGGGAGCATAAGACCGGCAATGATGGCAGAGTGTACACATTGGATAAGTATCTGATACAGCCAAAAGGTGATACTATGACCTGGCTTTGCGGGCTGTATCATATTGAGGACGGATTTCCGTATTTTGTAATACTTACACGAGAGCCAGGTGAGGATATCAGATTTATCCATAACCGCATGCCTCTCATATTACCTGAACAGTATATAAATGATTGGATACATCCCGGGACAAAGCCGGAAAACCTCCTGCCTTATGCATTGACAGACATGGCATTTGAAAAAGTGGTGACACCTCCTGATGAGGATATCTAGCTTTGCTTTCTAAAGGTTATAATGAGCCTGATCTATAATAGAGATCAATCCCTCCAGAGCACATCCCTCTGCAAGAAAATCATCAATTATCAAAACCCTCTCCTCTGGAGTGAGAAATCTTTTTGATACTATGACCTGATTGATATTGTGATGAGTAAATGACTTGACCTCTGCAAAGTACACATCATCATCCATATTTATGGCTTGAGTTTTTTTGCAAAAACAACAGGTACTTTAAAATGTAAAGCGACCACACTGGCAATGCCTATCCCTGAAGCTTCTATCGTAAGTATTTTATTAATGCTTACGCCCTAACCTTATACATGATTACAAAACATTATTATGACCGTAAGTGGCTTACAGATTATATAAATAAGTTACCTTAGCCATTTAATTTAATTAAATTTAATAAAATATTTGTTTTATAAAAACTAAATGCACTATATAATTTTCATAAGTTTACTAAGCAAAATATTCTATCAAGGCTTATTAAGATTATTAGTTCAAGGAGTTAAATTATGAGTAAATCATTAAATAAAAGCATCATTGCCCTTGTCATAACTATGGCGATGGCAGCAATGACTACAGCCTGTGGCGGAGGCAATGAAGCAGAACCACCAGTAGCTGAAACAACAGCAGTAACAGAGACTACTGGTACTTCGGATGATACTTTAACAAATACAACTGATACAGCAGCAACTGGAAAAGCTGAGTCTGTAAAGAACAATGAAAATATGTATAGAATCTATGTTAAGGACCAGGATTTATCACCTGTTGAGGGTGCTATGGTCCAGTTCTGTACAGATACCACATGTCTTGTAGGAGAGACAGATAAAGATGGTATGGCTTCTTTTACAGAGGCACCCGGTATTTATGATATTCACATCCTTTCGGTACCAGATGGCTACGATGAGGTAACTGAGGGTTATACTACAATCGACTCCTATAGTGATATGACAATAAAGGTCAATAAAAAATAATAGTTACTGTTGGAGCTTTACATCTTTGATTTTTAGGTGGTCCTTAGTGACCACCTATTACTTTAAAGAATCGAGGTTTAGATGAACAGAAACAAAGCTCTTTTGTATATTCAATCTGTACTCTCTATTGTCATAGCAGTCATGCTCATCACTGCAACACTTTCTATATATAGAGAGGGATTATCACTTAGAGCTGATGATCCTATGGCTGTTATTTATACAGTAGATGGCATTATAGAGAGACTAAGACCTGTAATCCCAGTATTTATTGCCGTAGTTATAGTTACAGTGATAAACGCTTTTCTTGGAGTAAATGACGATAGGGCAGACAGAGCAGTGTTAAATATAGACATTAAGCCAAACACTGCAACTGCTGCCACACATGAGAAACATTTACATAACCTAAGGCTTTTGATTTTATTAATCAGCATAGTATGTATAGTCATTGGTATTTTTAATGGGAGTATGATGGATGTATTTGTCAAGGCTTCCAGGATATGTACGGAGTGTATCGGCCTTGGATAATGTAAACATTAAGACAAATAAATCCTGGTGGTCTACTCATAAACCGAGCAAGCGGCGGATCATCCAACTGTATAGTGCACTACTATACAACGCTCATCTCAGAGGCTTTGCAGAGGGAAAGATATTTGCAGGAACATCTAAAGCAGTATGTGTCCCTGGATTTAATTGTTATTCATGTCCGGGAGCCATAGGTGCGTGTCCACTGGGAGCGATTCAAAATGCCCTTGGATCAATGGACAAGCACATCGGTTTTTACGTACTGGGCATCGTCCTTTTATATGGTATGCTCCTGGGTAGAACTATATGTGGCTTTCTATGTCCCCTTGGACTCATACAGGAGTTACTGCATAAAATACCGACACCAAAGATAAAAAAGAGCAGAGCGACCAGAGCTCTTAGCTACCTGAAGTACGTTATACTAGTCATATTTGTAGCAGTTATCCCTATCTACTATGGATTACTCCACGGACTTCAGGTCCCGGGATTCTGCAAGTACATATGTCCTGCAGGCACCTTTGAGGGTGCTATTGGCATGCTGCCAAAAAATCCCGAGTGGTTATCTATGCTTGGACCAATCTTCACAAGAAAGTTTGTTATCATGGTTCTGGTTGGACTTGTCTGTATCTTTTGCTACAGAGCTTTCTGCAGATTTCTGTGTCCACTTGGAGCCATATACGGCATGTTCAATCAGCTTTCTGTGATAGGGGTCAAGGTTGATGCAGGTAAATGCAATAACTGTGGTGCCTGTGTGAGATTGTGTAAAATGGATGTAAAGCAGGTGGGAGACCATGAGTGCATATATTGCGGACAGTGCATCGCCCATTGTAATCAGGCAGCACTGTCATTAAAAGCCGGAAAGTATACATTGATTCCACCCGTACAGGATAAAGACAAAAATCCATCTGACAGTCAAAATATCAAAACACTGGAAAAGATTACCTGGACCGCAGCAATTGTAGTGCTGACAGGTATCATGATCTGGTCCAACTTTCTGGATCCGTCTTTGTCAAAAGATACAACCAGTTACATTGATGCGAATGTTTCCGACACTCAGATATCATCTTTATATACAAGTCAGGCTCCTCTAGGTTATGAGGTTGGTGAGCAACTCCAGGACTTTGAGGTCACCTGCATCGATGGAAACACCTTTAAACTTTCAGATTACAGAGGTAAAGTTGTCTTTATCAATCTCTGGGCCACCTTCTGTGGACCATGTGTAAAGGAGCTGCCACATTTTGTAGATTTTTATCATGAACATGAGGATGAGGTTGCCATGCTGGCAGTACATCCGCACTTCACAACAGAGGATGTGCCTGCTTACCTTGCAAAACAGAGCTGGGATATACCTTTTGTAATAGATGATGCTGATGAAACAATATTTAAAACAGTCAACGGTTCACTGGCTCTGCCACAAACCATAGTACTTAATAAAAAGGGTGAGGTGATCTACAACAAAGTTGGTTCTGTTACTCCAGAGGTATTGCAGGAGTTATTCAAACAGGCAAATGCAGACTGATCTAAAAATTAAGCTATTATATGAGATGAACGGGTGAACATGTAAGGATGTATCCCGTTCATTTTTTATTTATTTCTATCAAGGAGCCTACCTCCGATTTTTGGAAACTGGATAAATCTGTACTGACTAAAACAATGCACTTGAAAGATTGAGTGATTAATTTAGTGTTTTAAGGTACATTTCAGTTTTATATGCTTTAATACTTAAAACAAAAGGAGAATCATTATTTCTTTTACTCCAGAAAGGACAGAAATATGAAGATAAAAAAGTTTTATGGCATGACTGCATTAGCATTAAGTGCAGCAATGATAATCTCAGCTTGCGGCGTTAATGATACACCAGAGGCAACTACGGCATCAGAAACTGTTGCCAGTGAGGTCACCAAAGAGTCTACTACTGAGGCAGCAGAGGAATCCACTACTGAGACCTCTGATGATGCAGATAAATCTACTGAAGCAGCAGAGTATGCATCAAAGCTTTTTGATGACAGCTATGTACATACTATCAACATTGAAATTTCAGATGAGGATTGGGCTGACCTGCTTGAAAATCCAACTGATAAAACAAAATATCAGGTCAATGTAACAATTGATGGCGAGGAAGTAGATGATGTTTCATTTGCTACCAAAGGAAACTCATCATTATCAACTGTAGCATCCAATGATGATTCTGATAGATACAGCTTTAAGATAAACTTTGGTAAATATGTTGATGATCAGACCTATTATGGACTGGACAAACTAAACCTCAATAATATTTTTTCAGATGCAACATATCTAAAAGACTATCTGTGTTATCACATGTTTAATGAAATGGATGTTGATGCACCTCTTACAAGCTTTATCAACGTGACTATCAACGGTGAGAGCTGGGGTCTGTATCTTGCTGTAGAGGATGTTGGAGATGCATTCCTTGAGAGAACAGGCAATACGGAAGGCGAGCTATATAAACCAGAAACAGCCGATATGGATAATGTTGGAGGTGGTCCTGGTAAGGGTGGAATGCAGGCACCGGAAGGTGATGATGCACAGTCAGAAGCTGAGACATCTGATGATAAAAATGTCTCAGATAAAGAGACAGCTAAATCAGAAAAAACTAAAAAGGCAAAAAATACAAAGGTAGATAGCTCTGATACTGCTGTTACAGAGAATGTTGCATCTACTGATAATGCTGAAACTCAAAATGGTTTTAGTGAAGCACATCGTGGCGGCAATGGTGCCCTTGGTGCTACTGATGGAAATGGAGGTCCAAGTGGTAACGGTGCTCCTGGTGGCAATGGTGGTCCTGGTGGCTTTGGAGGAAATGATAGTGGGGCATCTCTCAAGTATACAGATGATGAGCTTGACAGTTACTCAGATATTTTTGACAATGCTGAGACAGATGTAACAGAGGATGATCAGACCAGACTAATCGCAGCACTTAAGGCTCTTTCTGAGGGTAATGTTGAGGATAGCATAGACATTGACAGTGTTATTGACTACTTTGTAGTACATAACTTTGTAATGAACTATGACAGTTACACAGGTAATATGCTTCATAATTACTATCTCTATGAGGAGGATGGTAAACTTAAGTTTATCCCTTGGGACTACAACCTTTCCTTTGGTTCCTTTATGAATCAGTCCATGGGCGGCAAAAATAGCGGTGAAAAAGATGCAACATATATCGTTAACTATGGTATAGACTCACCTTTGTCAGGCGCTAATGAAGAAGATCGTCCTATGTGGGCATGGATCACATCAAACGATGAGTATCTCCAGAAGTATCATGACAGATTTGAGGCCCTTGTAGAGTATGTCACATCAGATACATTTAATGATGAGTTAGACAGACTTTATGAGATGCTGCTTCCATATGTCGAGGAGGATGCAACTGCATTCTACACAGCAGATGAGTTTAAGACTGCTTTTGATACAGTTAAGGAGTTTATCAGTCTGAGAGCAGAGAGCATCAAAAAACAGTTAAGCGGTGAGCTCTCGACAATCACAGATGAGCAGGAGGAGTCTGCAAGAGTTGACGCTTCTGCTATAAACATTGACGACATGGGCAGCCAGGGTGGTCCTGGAAATGGAGGCCCACAGGGCGACGGTCAGGGCGCTCCGCAGAATGATGCTTCACAGGACGCCGGTCAAGCAACACCTCAGGATATTGAAGGCGGAAAAGGCGCTCCTCAGAATGGTGACCAGGGTGGTCCTGGAAAAGGTGGCAAAGGCAGTCCCCAAAATTAAATATTAATTAGCAAAGTCTCGATTTCATCATATACCTCATATAGAGGTATAGATGAAACCGAGGCTTTTTTATTTAGTGATTCTAATATTAAAGATGTGAGTGTCAAAAGTCGATATCGGACCGCTTCGCGCTTTGCGCTTCATGGAAGAGTAAACTTTATAAGTTTTCTATAATCAAAGTGATATGATAATTGAATTCTCATACTAAAGATCCTCCAGTTCCTCTCTAAACATTTTTAAATATTGGTTGTTGAGATCAATAAATTTTGTCGTATGATCTAAAATCAAATATCTTTTTTCATGAGAAAATCTGTCTGAACATCGTTGCCAAGCACAAAAACATGCTCTGAAAATCTAACAAAACCCTTTTTCTTATAAAAATCCTGTGCAGGGTAATTATGCTCCCAAACGCCAAGCCATATATGTGACAATCCCCATTCTTTTGCCTGTGTTTCAGAAATCCTTATAAATTCAGAACCAATGCCCTGACCTATCACCTAACTTCCTTTTGATTTGTGACACTAAGTATATCACTAAAGATACCATTGACAAATACTAACTAAATGTTAAGGTACATTATCAATGACAATCACCCAGTAGTAACATTTTTACAAATCCATTACCCCTCATCACCTAGAATTTCATGTAAAATTTGATTTAATGCAAGTGTTGCTTTTGAATGATATATTTCAGAGGACATTGCAGTAACAAGCTCAATACTTGGAGCATCCTTTCCTAATGACAGAAACATAGCATTCCTAAAATAATGTCTGGAACTATAATAAGTAAATGCAAGTCCATTGCCGCTTGATGCAAGGGATGCCGCAAACAGTGCAGACAGGGTATTATTATAGGCAACGGGTGTTATTTTATTTTTTAGGAACAGCTTTCTAGCCTCTCTGCCAAGTATAGTATCATAGTCGCTCAATAGAAATTCGTAGTTTTCAGCATCCTTTATATTAATACGCTTTTTTATTTGAGAAAATGGATGATTCTTATTATCCTTTGCTTTTGAAACTATAGGATGATTAGGACTGGAAACAAGACATATTTCATCTCTTAGTAAATGCTCTATATGTAATCTGCTACCTTTTTCTGGTATAGCTATAAGAGCAAGATCAATATCACCGTTCATTAACAATTGTTCCAGAGCCATAGAATTCCTTTCAACTATCTGCACATGAATGTTAGGATAACTCATGTGAAAAGCATTTAGTACAGGTGGAAGAAGATAAGAACCTCTAAAAGAGCTGATCCCTAGAATAACTTTTCCTGTATTCAAATTGGATACATCCTGCATTCTATCCTGTACTCTGTGATACTCAGAAATAGTACGATAAGCATAATCTAAAAGTATCTGACCTGACTCGGTCGGCCTAACGCCATTGGCAGTTCTAACAAATAATTTATAACCTAAGTTTGCTTCATAATTTGTGAGAAACTGGGATAAGCTTGATTGAGCCATATATAATCGCTCAGCCGCTTTAGATATACTTTTTTCCTCACCAATTGCTACAAGATAGTTTAATTCTTTTATCTCCATATTAACTCCAAAAATTATTAAAATGATAATAATTATCAATTAATTTAAAATAGGTTGATTTTACGCAGTATATCGATTTTTCCGATGTGAACTATATAGATTTATTGTATTCTACGATACCATTAATTTTAATATACTTCCAACAAAAGATACATATTTTGAAGGAGGTAATATGAGCAGAGTTTCTTTAAAAGGCATTTGTGACATGCACGTACACACTAATCCTGATCTGAGACTAAGAGCCTATAGTGATCTGCAACTTGCTGATGCAGCAGTAAGAGTTGGAGCCAGAGCCATAGTCATTAAGTCTCATCTTGGTTTTACAGTAAACCGTGCAGCAATTGCCAATGAGTATGTACGCCGTGTTTATGGTGACGACACAGGATTTACAATGTATGGCGGAGTGGTTATGAACAAAGTCATTGGTGGTGTAAATCCAGAAGCTGTAGAAAAGGGTTTAAAACTTGGAGCAAAGGAGATATGGCTTCCTACTCAATCAGCCAAAAGACATCTTGAGAAAATGGGGCAGGACCCAGCCAACGGAATAGAGCTTGTACGTGATGGGAAGGTAATCCCGGAACTAATAGATGTTTTTAAACTCATAAAGGACTATGATGTTGCTCTTGGTACAGCACATGTATCCCCAGAAGAAGCATTTACTATAGTAGAGGCTGCAAGAGATGCTGGTGTTAAGAAAATTATCATTACACATCCTGAATGGTGGGTATGTGATTATTCCATAGAGGATCAGATACGTTTAGTGAAAGATTATGATGTCATTTTGGAACGTTGTTATGCACAGAATATGGGCAAGGGACAGCCATACCACATGAATCTCAAAGAAAATGCGGAGCTTATCAAGGAAGTTGGCTACGAGCATGTTATGGTGGACACTGATGGCGGTCAGACAGAAAATCCTGACTGGGAGACAGAAATGTATGAGTATATGCATTATCTCGTAGAGTATGGCATACCTATCGATCATGTATATCATATGACTAAAACCATCCCATATAAGCTGCTTGGTATAGAAGAAACTGTAACAACTAACTAAAAAGAGATTTATGAACAATTAATAATTTTATCAGGAGAAAATTATGTTAAGTGCAATGATTATATTGGCTATCGCAATAGCTATATTTTTAGGTTATAAAACAAAGATCAATACAGGTCTTTTTTGTATCGTATTTGCCTATATTATCGGATGTTTGATCATGGGTCTGAAGCCAAAAGAGGTTATAGCTTTCTGGCCGACCAATACAATGTTCGTAATTCTTTCAGTTTCACTTTTTTATAATGTGGCTGCAATAAATGGCACTCTTGAAAAGATGTCCGGCTCATTACTTTATGCATGTAGAAAATTCCCAGGTATGCTTCCATTTGCACTTCTTGCAGTAGCGGTTATCCTTTCTGTAATGGGAGCTACATATTTTACAGTTCTTGCATTTCTTGCTCCTATTACTCTTGTAATCTGTGATGAGTCAAAGATGGACAAGCTTACAGGTGCAGTAGCGATCAACTGTGGTGCATTATGTGGTGGTAACTTTCCAACATCAAACCTTGGTGTAGTATTTAGAGGTCTTGCTGATACAGCTTATGAAGCAAGCCCAGAGCTTGAGGCCATAGACAGCTTTGGTATGGAAATGCAGATTTTTATATTCTCACTCATATTCTCAATAATTATTGTTGCTATTTTCAGATTTGGTTTTAAGGAAAACAAAAACATCGGTAAGGGTATCGAGTTTAAAAAGCCAGAGGCATTCACAAAAGAGCAGAGCACAACTCTTACTCTTATGATGGTAATGATGGTAGTTGTACTTATATTCCCTCTTTTAAAAATTCTTGTACCAGAAAATGCTGGTATTAAATACATCGCAGGCAAGGTAGACGTTGGTCTTGTTGCTATTATCTTTGCCGTTATCGCATTCCTTCTCAAGCTTGCACCTCAAAAAGAGGCTATAGCTAAAATTCCTTGGAATACAATCATCATGATTGCAGGTGCAGGAATGCTTATCGCCGTAGCTGTAGAGGCTGGCACCATAGAGATGCTCAGTAACTGGGTTGGTTCAAATGTTCCAAAACCACTTATTCCAATTGCATTTTCAATCATCGGTGCATTTATGAGCTTTTTCAGCTCTACTACTGGTGTTGTAACGCCGGCACTTTTTCCCCTTATACCGGCGCTTGCAGCATCCACAGGTCTTTCAGCTCCAGTTCTTTTTGCTTGTACCGTACTGGGTGCACAGTCTAGTGCTATCAGTCCTTTCTCATCAGGTGGATCACTCATCCTTGGTTCCACTCCAAAAGAAGAAGACAGAAACTCACTGTTTAACAGATTGTTACTTGTTGCAGTACCTATAAGTGTTCTTTGCTGCGCTGCATATAACTTTATTGTTGCAATGGTTCTTTAATTTAAAATAAATAAAAATATCCCCATTAAATAGAGATAAGAAGCATCAATGGCAGAGTCCATGATAAAAGACGTTGTACAAAAATGTACAGCGTCTTTTTTAATCACATAACCGGGTTAGTCTGTATAATCTTAATCATGTCATCATCTTTGCATGCTAAATAATTTATATTAAATTTTCCATTGGTATGTATGACATATTCATATATAATCCTATGGTACGATGCTGCAATGTATGTTAGGTAAATTTATAATGTAGCAGCAAAGGCAGACAAATCAAATTGTAACTATAGACAGAGTGTATAAATATGGATAAAAATAAAATCAATGGAATATTACTAACTACAATAGGTGCTGCCTGTTGGGGCCTGTCTGGTTCTGTAGGTCAGTACCTTTTTGATGTACAAAAGATGGATAGCAGATGGCTGGTGCCCATCAGGCTAGGTATAGCTGGCATACTGATACTCATTTATTCAATAACTAAATATAAGAGCCTGGTCTTTGCACCATGGAAAACCCATAGACAAGCAATAATAACCCTTATCTATGGACTCGGTGGAGTAGCAGCTTGCCAGTATTTTTATTTCCGCACCATAGAATTGTCAAATGCAGCCATTGGTACAATTTTGCAGGACTTATCACCCGTTTTTATACTTGCATATACATGCATGACCAAAAAGAGATTGCCGAAATTGCTAGAGGTGATTTCCATAGCCATGGCCTTTATAGGTGTATTTTTACTTACGACTCATGGAAACATTACAAGTATGGCCGTATCATCAGCAGCATTATGGGCCGGTATCATGAGTGCAGTATGTGCAATGATATACAATGTATTAGCACCACCGGTTACTAAAGATGTACCAGTCATCATAGTACAGGGATGGTCCTTTCTACTAGGCAGCATCTGTATCATGCTGATATTTAGATCATGGACTATACAGTACGTACCTAATTTCTATGGTTTGTTAGGTATTATTTTTGTAATACTAGTCGGTAATATATGTGCTTATACTCTATATATCAGTGGAGTAAAACTCATCGGACCGTCCAAGGCGATACTTTACAGTTTTGCAGAGCCACTAACAGCAGCAATAATCTCTACACTTTTCCTGGGTAGTACATTTACAATGATTGATGCATTAGGATTTGCAATGATTTTTGTAATGTTGTGGCTGATAACACTTGCAAAGTAAAAATAGAAAAAAGAACTACTATTAAGATTATAAAAAAAGTATAAAAACAGTTAAAAATATCACTTTATATGTTATAAAATTTATTATAGAGCGTAATAATTTTTTAATATTGATAGGAGCGTTATGAGGAACTTTAAAAGGGTTATTTTAACAGTAACATCGGCTGCTTTAATTGTATCTGGCAGTTTTTCTGCATTTGCAGCAGCAACTGGTACAAGCACAGTTCAACAGAGTAACTATACTGCAGAGCAGCTTATTTCCAATGCAAAACTAAAGTTTTCTTCAATTGATAAATATTCTTTTGATCAAATTGTAAAATCCAATTTAACTACCACAGTAGCCAGTGAAAATGTAGATGATATTTCTACATCACATTTTGAATTTGATGGAAATAAAAGTCATTCGGTTACTATGAGTAACTCAAATGGTATTAATAAAATAACTGAGATATATTATGTCAAGGATGGAAATACTTTACATGAGTACACTATAACTGATGGAATTATCAGTAAAAATGACACAGCCTATAATACGATCTCAGACCCTAGATACCAGGCTTTCCCTATCGTATACCATGGTAATGAAACTGTTACTACGACAGATACTGAGTACATAGTTACTGGATTCCTTTTAGGAACAGATATGACTGACTCTATGATAACATCAAGTGTATCTTTTGAGGATGAGCTGGCTTCATATTTATTATCTACTATATTTAGTCCTAATTTACTTATGCCTTATGAATGCAGATTTGATAAAGCAACAGGAAATCTAACTTCAATGTATATTAATATGACTTCACTTATTGAGGGACTTTATTCATTATTTGGATTTACAGCTCAGGATGCGGGTGTTACATCCATGGAGCTTTCAACATTAATGAGTGACATAAATTATGATGATAACACTAGTATTGTCGTCCCTGCCAGTGTTCTCGCTGCAAATTAAAACTTACATATAATAAAAAAGTGTAGATGTCAGATATAGTCTCTGCATCTGCACTTTTTTATACCCATTTTACAGCTCATAATCCTCAGGCTTTATCTTATGGTTTTTAAAGAAATACTCTCTATCATGATCGTTTACCTCACGCAATACTTTGCAAGGATTACCCACAGCTACAACATTATCAGGCAGATCTTTAGTAACTATACTTCCAGCTCCTACAACAGTATTATTTCCTATAGTGATTCCAGGCACTATAATAACGCCTGCACCTATCCAACAGTTTTTGCCAATATGTATGGGAGCGTTATACTGCAGACCCTTTAACCGTAACTCAGGAAGTATAGGATGTCCCGCTGTCGCAACTACAACATTAGGCCCAAACTCAGTATAACCTCCAAAAATTATATAAAAAATATACCATACCGCCATTTACAGATGAAGTCCCTTAATCATTGTATAAAATGGCCGATAGAGTAATTATGATAATCAAATTTATTTAAAATCACTTCACATTACATACATTAAGATGTCTCAGATAAAAATGCAGACTTCGGTAAGCAGCAATTTATTGTCAAACTAGGCGGTATTACTGATGACGGTATAGACAAGTTAACAAAAAACCAAGAAGTTATTGGATTTACTATGGAGTAATATTATGGCAAAGTGTAATTTATGCTATCACAACTGCGAGATAGAAGATGGTAAATATGGATTTTGTGGTGTCCGGACATGTAAGGATGGATTTATCTTTCCTGAAAATTACGGACAACTCACGTCAATAGCTCTAGATCCTATTGAAAAAAAGCCACTCAGGAGATTTATGCCTGGCAGCTGTATATTATCAGTGGGCAGTTATGGATGCAATCTCAGATGTCCATTTTGTCAAAATTTCCGTATCTCATGGTCACAGGAAGCCTACGGTAACAAAGAGCAAACTAGATATTTTTCGCCTGAAGCACTGACTAAAATAGCAGTAGACCAAAGGAAAAACGGGAATATAGGAGTAGCCTTTACATATAATGAGCCTCTTATATTTTATGAATATGTCCTTGATACAGCCAGACTGCTGAGAGCAGCAGGGCTTAAGACTGTTTTAGTGACTAATGGCATGGCCAATGTTTCTGTAGTAAAAGATATCTTTTACTATATTGATGCTATGAATATAGACTTGAAAGGATTCACGGACCATTACTATCATGAAGTATTAAAAGGTGAAAGAAAGATGGTCATGGATTTCATAATTGAAGCAGTGAAACACTGTCATATCGAGCTCACAACACTTATAGTACCAGGAGAAAATGATACACCAGAGGAAATGAGAGAACTCAGTGGATGGATCAGCTCCTTGGACAATACCATACCACTTCATATATCAAGATTTTTTCCAAGATTTAAAATGCAGGACAGGGATGCAACACCAGTAGATGCAATATATAAATTAAAAACAGTAGCAGAACAGAATCTAAAGTATGTTTTTACTGGAAACTGTTAAAATCAACCGACCAGGTACATTTATTCCTGGTCGGTTTTGTGCTTAAAAGTTTAAATCTATGTAATATAGTGACAGTCCCCATCGCCTCAACAGGGTATAAAAAACATTGATGCTTGATCGTGATTTTTGATATCTCTTTAACAATCGCAAAAATTTATAATAATAATCAAATCCATGCATTGTAAATGTAGTCAAAATATACAAGAGCAATAAGCAAAAAGAGGAGAGAGATATGGATAACAAAATCACTAGACGTTCTTTCTTAAAGGGCGCAGCTGCAGCCGGTGTAAGCGCTGCTATAGGTGCATTTGGAGTCGGCTGTTCTAACTCAAGTACCGACGCTGGTTCCACTGAAACAACCGGTGCAACAACCACAGCCGCATCAACAGAATCTGTAACAAATGTTGAGACAGCAAATACTGCAGAAACAGCATCTTCTACTGTAGAGAACACATCTTACCTTCCACAAGAGGAATACGACATCAGTGAGGTTAGAGACTATGATGTAATCGTAGTTGGTGCAGGTGGCGGTGGAATGAGCGCAGCCATCAGATCAGCACAGTTAGGCATGAACACAGTACTTCTTGAGCAGCATAGTGCTACTGGCGGAACAACACTTTTCACAGAGGGACTTTTTGCTATTAACAGTCATATTCAAAAAGAGAATGGCAAAAACCCACCAGATTTAGGCTATGACCTGTTTACACGTGCTATGGACTTCCATCACTGGTATGCAGACGGTGCACTGTTCCGTAAATATATTGATAACTCAGGTGAAAACATTGCATGGCTTGAGAGCGTAGGTGTAGAGTTCCAGGGAACAGGGACTATGTGCGCTAATGAATACAATACATGGCATCAGTATAAATATGAAGAAGGCCAGATTTCAGGCAGAACTTACGTTGATAACCTTACAAAGGCAGTTACAGAAGCAGGTGCGACTCTTGTACTCGGCAGCGAGGGGATAAATATCCTTCAGTCTGAAGATGGTACAGTAAACGGAATTATTGCCAAGGAAGATGACAAATATATCCAGTACAATGCAACAAAGGGTGTAATCCTTGCAACAGGTGGTTACTCAGACAATCCTGAGATGATCCGTGAGTTTGGTAAAAATCCTGACAGAATCGACCCTATGGGTGCAGGAGGCAGAAACGGATTTGGTATCAATGCAGCACGTCAGGCCGGCGGTACATTGGCACCATCACCTGGATGTCTTGTATTCTATGGTGGATGCATACCGGGGGTAATGTATGGAACACATCTTTACTGTGCATCAGCCTTCCAGCCGTACTTCTGGATCAATGGCGAATGTCAGCGATTTGTAAACGAGTATTATGCAGAGCGTAATTTTACATTCTCAGGAAACGCTCAGAGTATGCAGGATAGAGTAATTTCAATAGTTACACAAAAGCAGATGGATGAAATGTATGAGCACGGCGGAACATTTGGCTGTGGCGAGTATATCCATGCAGGAGAGCCTCTTACAGAGCTTTGGGATCAGTTCCAGGCACAGAAGGATGGTGGTAATAAGTATGTTCACGGTCCATTAAATACATTGGATGATGTTGCATCAGAGTTAAATCTCGATGCAGATGCATTAAAGGCCTCCATAGAAAAGTATAATGGATATTGTGAGAATGGCGTAGATGAGGAGTTTGCAAAGGACAAGCAGTATCTCTTCCCTCTTGAGGATGGTCCATACTATGCATTTGAGCTTTTTGCTGGTATCTTTACCACAGTAGGAGGTATGAAAGTTTCTCCAGATGCACAGGTTCTCGATGAGAATGCTAAACCAGTACCTCACCTCTATGCAGTAGGTTGTGATGCCGGAGGAATCTATGGTGACTCTTACGACGTAAGTATCTGCGAGGGTTCATGCCAGGGCTTTGCAGTATACAGTGGAAAGGCTGCAGCTGAGCATATAGCCAATAACAACTAACAGGTCTTAATGATTTATATGCCAACTTGTTTAACAAAGATCGGAGATAACCTTTTGGGAGGCATCTCCGATTTTTGTTTTTATACACTAAATTTACATAAAAATATATTACAGCTACATGTATAATTAAACTCAAAAGTAAATCTTATATCGGAGGATTTCAATGGATTTCTATAGGATAAAATGTTTCCTGACCGCAGCTGAAATAGGAAGTATGTCAAAGGCTGCAGAAAAAATGTGTATGACTCAGCCTGCTATGTCATTTCAGATCAGAGAACTGGAAAAAGAATTACAGACCACACTTTTTGAGCGTGATCATATGGGTATCCATCTAACAGAATCCGGGAAGATCGTACAGGCTGGTTTCACACATATAATGAACAGCTATCAGCGTCTGCTAAACAAAATCCCTCAAAACAATTATGGAAAAATGCATCTTACCATAGGTTATCATGGTTTCACAGACTGGGCAGGACTGCACAGTTTTATTGCAATGTTTTCAAAAAAGTATCCTGAAATCGAACTATCTATACTGGAGCAACAGTGTAAAGAACTGGCAGATTATCTTGAGGTAGGAACTCTTGATGTTGCGATTTTGTTAACGCAAGAATTACAAAATAGGCCTACACTTTCATCAATGAAACTCTTTAGTGAAAAGACCTGCTTTGCAATCCCTAATACACATCCATTATCAAAAAAATCAAAAATAATCAATGAAGATTTAAAAGATGAAACTATCATTATGAATAACCACAATTCAATCAGCATGAATGAATTGGTTGATAATTTGATACGTTCAGGTATTCCATCAGATCACCTAAAATTCGAGGAACAACCTGAAGTTTGTCTAGCTATGGCAGTAGCTGGGCAAGGACTTACTTCTCTACCTAAATCCTTCAGCCAGAACAATCTGCCTTTGAGTTATGTGGATTATGATTCTAATGTTTGTAAAGTGTCTCATGCATTGGCCTGGAGAAGTGATACGCAAAATTCAGCAGTGAAATTGTTTTGCGATGAAGTGAAAAAGGTTACATGGCCTTATAACGTAAAATAAAAGAGGGGGTATGGAAAATGGAAGTTTTTTCATACACCCTTTTTAAGCAGTGCCTCTGCAGTTGCAAGACCAATACCTGATGTACCACCAGTAACAATCGCTGTTTTACCTTTAATTTCGAACATAATGTCTCCTTTTTGCATAATAATATTGATAATATTTTAACTATATTATGCAAATGTGCCAATAAAATAACAATTATATTGATCGTATTTATCTAAATTAATGCAAAGCCTATAAATCAGCTATATTTGATTCATAGCATATAAAATTCAGTCTATGATTTCATATTGCAGCATTTCGTATTTTAATTTGGTTCCTACTTTAATGTCCTCAGGCAGCAGTGCTCTGGCAACGAGGAGGAGATCATCTATCTCAATATCAGTTCTTTTCAGATTGGCATAATCACCATCGATAGAATCTACTACGTAATACATTGTTTCCATGCTTTTAACTCCAATCTTCAACAAGTACATTAGTAGCCATATAAAGAGTAAGCTACAGAGTGTCTGCTCATATTGTACCAAAGTACCTTAAGCAAATAAATATAACCTACAATCAATTTGCGAATTGGCTAATATTCTAACGACATTGTGATGATAAAAATATCAGAAACATTAGATAAAAATATCAATGAAAGGTCAGTCATGAATGATAAATTAAAAGAATTAAAGCATCGCAACTTAAAGCTTACAACTGGTTTTTTATGTATCAGTATCCTTGCAATCATCATCTTTGGAAACATAAGTATACACAATAAAAAGAAGCAGCAGGAACTACAAGAAAGTATAGCGGCCAGCAGAGAAGCCTATCTGGAAGCAGAAAGAAAAGCTCATAAAGAAGCTGCAACTCAATCTATACATGATATTTTGACGGATGATACTACTAATGCTTCAAACGAAACATTTGACCCATCCTATACTGACGTGCTAACAGAGACTGATTCTGATGTAATTGATGAAACAGATATGACATATATTACAGATGAAACAATTAAAACAGCTTACAACGATGAAAGTTCTGCAAGCAATGATTCTAAAAGTTCTATACATACAGGAGCATCCGCCCATATAGACCCAGATGAATTTAGTGCGGCTTCATCCGGTGGCTCAGGAATAAGTGTCCGTGGAGAACCAGTATACTCATCTGGTAATGATAAAACAAAATCTAGCTCCTATTCATCCTATAGTTCCTCATCAAGCAGCAAATCAAAAACTACATCAAAGTCAAAAAAGAAATCCAAATCTTCATCTAAGAGAGAAGATTATCTGGAAGATCTTGCAGAAGAATATATGGAGGCAGAGGGTCTCGACTATGACTCAGCTTATGAGGCAGCAGAGGATGATTAGATAAAACAAAAGAGCACATAATATGGTGCTTAAATGTAATTCCTATATGAGTATGATTAAAACCAAAGGATAAATGTCTCTTTTTAATGTGCAAAGTTTTCCCATCTTTAAAGATATAGTTTCTTATAACAACAAATTCATTTCATTATTATTTCAAAAGAAAGAGGTACGATATGAATAAGAATTATAATGGTCCTTTAGATGACATGTTTGATTTCAACAACGATGGTGATCTTGATTTTGCAGAAACAGGTCTTATGTTTGATTTTCTCACAGGTTACGATGATGACGACGATGACTATGATGATGACGATTCTGATGACTATGATGATGGCGACGACTATGGGTATGATGACGAGGACTAATATCATCTGATTGGAGGTGCTGATTATGAAAGAAGATTTCTCTAAGACTGAGAAAGACTCTAACTCAGAAAATATACCAAATATGGATGCCAGAAAAATGGACATAGACAAGCTATCAAGTATGAATCTTGATGATTTGATGAAAGTAAGAAACCTTGGACGCAAACAAATAGATAAAATATTAAGTAGGCTGGATGAAATTGAACTAGATAATACCCAACAAAAAATGAGCCCAACAAGTATGATGATATGTCCGGAATCTTATCTAGAAACAATTAAAGATAAACCATTTGATCAATTGATTGAAGAACGAAAAACCATTGAACATGAAATAGAACAGTTGGAAGATATTGTATTCTCAAAAAATTCTGTCAGCTCAGAAACAGTTGTTAGTTCAGGACCTGATGTAAAATATCAGATGAATCTCGAATATCTAGCTACGCTTTGTAAATTTATGAAAGACAAATACAATCAAGAAATTGTATTTGGTGATGATGAATGAAAGTATTTTTGTAATTTGATACCTAGATTCTTGAACAATATAATGGCGTATGCAGGATAATTTACTGTCAAACAGGATTTATAAAGGTAATAGCAGTGATTTAATGGTAAAAAATAAAAAACTTTAATATATATTGCATGCTAATATTTGTTTTTAAAATCACTCTATAAATTTATATATAATCACTCACTAGTGAAAATATAAATATATTTTTTATTACTAACTGACTGTTTTAATAAAAGTGATATAATTTAATGTATTTTAATATATATCGATATTTTAATCAAAAGTAATTCATACTATTTGTATCAATGTTATACATAATAAACAACTGATAATATAATTAAAGAGCACAGTAAGTAATGAGATATATAATTAAATGGAGAAATATAATGGATATTAATTATAAAGATAAAATCCTAGATGGCTTTAAAACTGCTACTATAGATGCAAATTATAGATCAAATCTAGCATATCGTCCTCAATTCGTCTCTAACAATTATGCCATGGGACGTAAAGTGATAGTATCTCTTGAACAAGAATTATCCTCTTGTGATGAGTTTATTATTAGCGTTGCTTTTATTACCAAAAGTGGCATTACGCCCTTACTGCAGATACTTGAAGATCTTGAAAAAAAAGGTATCCCTGGAAAAATTCTTACAACCGATTATTTAACTTTTAGTGAACCAGATGCATTAGATACACTGGCATCTTTAAAAAATATAGATTTACGTATGTTTAAAACTACTAGTGAGACTGGTGGTTTTCACACAAAAGGATATATTTTCAGACAAGATGCAGGTCGTAGATATAAAGAAGGTATTTATAGTCCCATCACACAAAATGAGAGGCATATGCTAGTGTACAAAAATGCTCGTTCTGCAGAAAAAGGATTTTTTATGCGTTTAGGTTTTGAGCACTGGTTTGATAGCAATCATAAATCATTAGTTGTAATGGCCAATCCAAAAACCGTAGTCAATGACCGATATGCTAAAAAAGAAGTCAAAAATCAGGTTATCAGGGCTGATCAGTTAATAAGTGTTTTAAAGAACATGAAATCTGATATCAAAACCAGTAAAAAAGATATGCTTGATCTTGGTCAAAGTATATTGAGCATGAACATCGAAGACCGTAAAGACTATATAGAAAAGTTTAGAGAATTAAAAGAAGAAGTCGATAACTCTAATCAGACTACCATACTCGATGTTGATGCCATCAATAACAATTCCAAAAATGATTGTACTGATGATGCATCAATAGAAACTACTTCATATACTGATGAACCATTAAAAGCCAATGATATATTACCTGAATTCCAGGATTTCAATCCCAATGATATGATTTGTCCTAGATGTGGCCACAAATTAGTTTTAAGGACAGCAACAAAAGGATCTAACAAAGGAAATCAGTTTTGGGGATGTAGTAACTTCCCTAAGTGTAGATATATTGCAAATGTAAATTGAGGCGCTTATGCATTTACCTTATTCCGATGAACTGAATATTGAATACCTGGGGAGGTTGTTTGATAACACAAGCGAGTGCTATAAGTTCTTTTGGTTTAAGGCAATTGTCGCAAAAGTAACTGATGGTAAATCTATAATATCTTATGAGGAACTTGTAGATGAGATGATTGCCGATGCCTGGTACATGGTGACAGAATACCACCTAAATCTTGGTCCCAAGGATACACTGGAAGCATTGGTAGATCTCATAAAGCAAAAAAATCCAAAACTTAAATCTTCTGAAAAAAAGTCTGTTATCATTGATTATCTGAAGCATGTTGATGATAAGGACATTATCAGCAAAAAGAAAACTCTGACCTATAATGTTCCTTACCGCCTACAAGCCCCATTTATGTCATCAATAAAAGGTAAAGATTGGAATGTCAGACAGAGAGAGTTGATTTCAAAGATCAACCAGGAAAAGCGTCTGCTGTATTATTTTAACTCACTTAACGGTCTGTCTACGACTATAACTGTTGACGATGATTGGGCGAGATACATTAACAATAATCAGGAGATAATCCGTGGCTGGCTGGAATACAACATGATCTTGTATCTGCAGAAGCGTAATCCTAGTGTACCCGGAATAGCAGATAAACTTTTACCTCCACAGGAACGTAAGCTAGAAAAGATAAAGAAGTATTGGAAACTTATCATATCTATAGAGCCAGTGAGAGAGATATATGGCGATAACATTCTCACTGAAAAGGATATTTCCATAGATCATTTTGTACCATGGTCATATGTTGCTCATGATGAGATGTGGAATCTAAATCCTACCACCAAAGGTATAAACAGCTCCAAGAGAAACAACCTGCCTGACTGGGACACCTACTTTAAAAAGCTGGTGGATCAAGAGTATCAATCCTATCAGATGATGTGGAGATACGATAAGGTCCATGATGCATTTGAAAAGTGTGCAAAGGAACATATAAATAACGATGATATCCGTTATCGTGTGTATCGTCATGGACTAGACTGTTCACAATTTGGAGATGAGCTTAAATCAGTGATCCTGCCGATCTATCAATCTGCTCAAAACTGTGGCTTCAGAGAGTGGAAATATCAGAGGTCTGAAAATGAGTAACAAAACACTAGACTACTACAATACAAATGCAGATTTTTTTATAAGTGACACAGTAGATGTGGATTTTAATATGACTCAGGATAGATTTATCAGTGCGCTGCATGGTAAATCTATCCTTGATTTTGGCTGTGGGTCTGGACGCGATACCAAATACTTCATTGATAAGGGCTTCCAGGTGACTGCCACTGATGGGTCAGAGAAATTATGTCATGCGGCAAGTGAACTGTGCGGTATTACTGTCAGGCAGATGCTTTTTCAAGACCTTGATGATATCAATACGTATGATGGCATATGGGCCTGCTCATCAATTCTACATTTATCGAGGGTGGAGCTTTTACCTGTTTTGAGAAAGATGGTCATAGCACTAAAGTCAGATGGTGTGATATACACTTCATTCAAATACGGTAGCTTTGAGGGAGAAAGAAATGGACGATACTACACAGATTTCACGTTGGAGGCATTCGCAGAATATATAAAGGATATCTGTAACATCAGGATAGAGGAACACTGGATAACCGGTGATGTGCGCCCGGGCAGAGGAGACGAGAAGTGGTTAAATCTTATGCTGAGGAACACTAACTAAAGTCATACTTGCCTTGATAGCATTTCACATTGACTCATAAAACCTTTATGATTTAATATAATTTATAAGTAATTTTAGTCCATGACTGTAGGGGTACGCCTGGGCTTACTTCAGTTATTTATTAGCGAGGAATAAATTAAAATCTATTCAGACCAAAATCATTATTATCATGATTAGTATCCTCGTGATATTTGGCACTGTCTCATTCTTCATTTCTTACAACAATACTAAAACAGTACTTGATGAAAATATGGAGACTATACTCAATCTCACAGGTGACAATGAAAAGAAAAAACTGGATGAGAAACTCAGATCCATCGAGCAGTCCGTAACCACGATTTACAATTATGCATACCAGGAGTTGGAGAGAGAGCCTGAGATCCTCAATGATGAGGATAAAAGGGAGGCTTTCCTGGAGGACTTTGGCCTAATTTCAGAAAATGTAGCCAAAAACACAGTTGGAACCATGAGTACCTATTTGCGTTTTAATCCTGCCGTTTATGGTGGTACCTGTGGCTTTTGGTATTTATTAAATTACGATAGTGGCATATGGGAGGAGATGCCGGTTACCGACATGAGTCAGTATGATAAAAATGATATGACCAATGTCGGCTGGTACTATATCCCTATAGAGCAAAAGATGCCTATTTGGATGGACCCATATTTTAACGAAAACCTCGGTATAGAGATATCCTCTTATGTCATCCCATTTTATTTTAGTGGTTTTGAGGTTGGTATCATAGCGATGGATACCGACATTCAGGATATACGTAACTCAGTTTCTGAGATAACTGCCTATGACAGTGGCAAGGCCTTTCTTATAGAGTCCAACGGTGATGTTGTATATCATGAGCTCCATCCTCTTGGGTGTAATTTTTCCGATCTGGATAATGAGGAACAGGATTTGATCAAGGCTGTTCTTGAGAGTGGTTTTAATGAGGTTCTTTCTTTCACAATAGATGGTACTGAGCTGCGACTCGTCCTGAAAAAGCCTAGAAACGGGATGATCTTAGGTAGTTACGTGCCACTAGGCGAGGTCACCAAACCCCAAACCATACTTTTACAGAGATACCTGGCCTTTATGTGTATCATGCTTTTTCTAGCAATCGGCACCTGTATCATATGGATAAGATCAGTTACTCAGCCACTCAAGGAACTTACACGCATGGTAAAAGAGTGTGAGTCGGGCAGATTTGACACAGAGCTTAGTATAAACAGTAAGGACGAGGTAGGTGTTCTGGCGGACAGTTTCCATCACATGGCACAAGCTCTTAAGAGCTACATCGATCTCATCAATAACCAGGCCAAAACAGATGCTCTTACCGGATTAAATAACAGCAGTGCCTATAGCCAGATGGAGGAGGCTCTCAACAATCATATCTGTGAGTCCAGTGTTTCCTTCACTGTTGTTGTCATCGATGTCAATAATCTAAAAAAGGTCAATGATACTTATGGCCACTAATGCATGCTTTCCTCCATTTGAGTATTATGTTGGTGACCAGATCATTGGTATCGATGTGGAGATAGCGCGTACAATTGCCGACAAGATGGGTCTTAAGTTACACATTTCCGACATGAGCAATGATGAAATATTACAAAGTATAATTAAGGGTAAAAACGACATCGCCATGTCTACATTTACAATTACAGATGAAAGAAAAAAGGTAGTAGATTTTTCTGATCCTTATGCATACGGAATTCAGGCTATCATAGTTAGAGAGGATTCTGGCATAAACAGTGCAGATGATATATCCAAGGCTGGAAAGATAGGAGTTCAAAAAGACTCTACAGGAGAGGAGCTTGTTATACGTGATTTTGGAGAGGAAAAACTTGCATCCTACAACAAGATAAGCACAGCACTTTTGGATCTTAATTCCGGTAAGATAGATACCATCATAGTCGACCGTGATGTATCCCTGAAATATGCCAATGGCAATGTCGGACTAAAGGTTCTGGACACAGATTATGCTGTAGAGGATTATGGAATAATTATCAGAAAAGGTAATACCGAACTGCGCGATGAGATCAATGCCATCCTTAAGGAGATGAGGGACAGCGGCGAGCTTGATGATATCCTCAGAAAATACCTGGAGCACTGATCAAATTCTAAATATATCTATTAAAAGCTTTGGAAATAATTTTCCAAAGCTTTATTTTTTAAGAAAATAATATAAACTTTTTTCAAATTCTGCCGATATAAATCGGTGTAACTATACGTATGTAATTAATTAGGGATTGTCCAGGCGATTTTTTTATGAATCAAAGAAAGCTTTTCAAAAATATACGAGAAATATTCGCAGTCATAGCAGCTATATGTTTATTTTCAGCTCTTGGAATACTGGCCCAAAATATGAAAAATAACGATAACTCTATAAAAGGCCCTGCTGAGGTCAAGCATAGAGTTTTATTGATATGTTCATATGATCCTTTATATTTTACATATGATGATCAAATGAAAGGAATTGAAAACGTACTTTACACCAATGGTATTGAGTTTGATGTCATGTATATGGACACTAAACTTCACAGCTCAAATGAGGACGTAACGGCATTTTACGAGTTTTTCAAAAAACGTTATAAGGACAACTATATAGGATACGAGGCTATCCTTTTGGCAGATGACGATGCACTGCAGTTTGCGCTTAATCATCAAGATGAACTTTTTAAAGATATGCCTATGGTATTTTATGGGGTCAATGATCTTGACCTGGCAGTTAAAGCATCTGAAAATCCATATATCACAGGATTCTTTGAATTGGATTATCTTGATGAAACAATTGAAGAGGCGATAAGACTTTTCCCTGATAAGAAAAAACTGGTTGCTATACATGATGAGTCTACAGCAGGTGCTACAGATATAGCAAGATTTTACAGTCATGAAAAGTATATGTCTGAGTACGAGTTTACGGATATAAATGTGGAGTACCTAAACAGGTTTGGTATAATTAATCTTGTATCACATATACCTGATGATGCAATAGTCTTTTATATGACGTGTTATGATGATGCCTTTGGTAACAGGCACTCATTCTATGACACCACAAGTATAATAGTAAACAATACAGACTCTCCGATATTCAGGAACTATGCAAATGGTCGTGATTTGGGTGTACTAGGTGGCACTTATATGAACTTTACTGTTCAAACAGAAAATGCAGCAAAGATAATCTCTGATGTTCTTAATGACGGCAAGGATATATCTACTTATAAACTATCTACCAAGACCCCTAGTATTACAGAATATAACTACAAACTCCTTTCAAAGTTTGGATTATCTGAGAAACAACTACCAGCTGATACTATTTTTGTAAATAGACCAGTCACTCTGTTTGAGATTTATAAAAATATGCTTCCTGTTGCAGTACTCATGTCATGTTCGCTTATTGCATTTTTCATATCCATGATGGCTGCTCTGTCCAAAGAGAGGAAACATGTACAAGAGCTTGAAACATCAAAGCAGGAAATAATCCAGTCTCAAAACAAATTGATATACCAGGCCGAGCATGATGAGCTTATAGGTCTATACAACAGACGTACAATCATGCATTATCTTAACACAACCTGCAGTAAAGGTGATGTATATTCAGTCGTCATGATAGACCTCGATGGTTATAAGGATATCAATGAAAACTATGGACACGATATAGGAGATAGTCTGCTGGTCAAAATCGGTAATACCCTTAAGACCTATGCAGATGATAATCATATGGTCATAGGCAGATATGGTGGTGATGTGTTTATCATGCTTTATAAAGGCATGTGGTTGTATGAAGATTCGGAAATAATCACTGGCATAGTTAAGCTTTTCCATAAAAAATTCAACTGTGACAATGTCTCCATCCTTATGTCCGCAAGCATAGGTATATCAAACTCTGACGGGGAGACAACACCAGCACAACATGTCCTCAATGCTGAGATTGCTATGTACGAGGCCAAAAATCGTGGCAAAAATATGGTCTTTGTATTTGCAGATGACATGAAGGAAAAACTTGATGAGGAGTCAACCATCAAGAAGACTTTCATAAATGCCTTTGAGAATGATGGCTTTTATATGGTATACCAGCCAAAGGTTTCAGCCGCTACCAGAGATGTTATCGGTTATGAGGCTCTTATCAGGATTAAAGACTCAAAGTATGGACCTGGACAATTCATACCAATCATAGAAAAGAGTGGATGGACAACGAGACTTGGCAGACTGCTCACAGAACTTGTAGTAAAACAGATTTCAGAGTGGGGTAATGCCGGCAAGAATATACACCCTGTATCAATAAATTTTTCAAGCCGACAGGTTAATGATACAGGTTACTGTGACTACCTTAAAAATCTCCTTAAAAAATACCATGTCGAGGCCAAATATATCCAGATTTAGATCACAGAGAGTCTCTTAATAGAAGAGTCTGCAAGGACAAATGAACTTTTTGAAGAGTTTAAGAGCATGGGACTTAATCTTTTGATGGATGACTTTGGTACAGGATACTCCTCCCTGGCATATCTCACTTATGTTCCGGTAGATGATGTCAAGCTGGACAAATCGCTGGTTGATACTTATCTTATTGAGGGTAAAGAGGAGTTTATCAAGGATGTGATCCAACTCGTACATGATATCGGAAAGACCATAACTATTGAGGGTGTAGAGTACGAGTGGCAGTACAAAAAACTTGCAGAGTTCAAGGCAGATACCATCCAAGGTTACTATTTCTCCAAGCCTTTGGAGGCAGACGCTGCAATCAATTTTAAAGTAGATTGATAAATACGGAGGCATTATTTTATGGTAGTACTTGAGACTTCTAGTGAAGAAAATCTTGAGACATTATTAAATGATAATATAAGTACCTTGCAGAGTGCTGAATTGGTTTTCTTTATCACTGCAAGTAATATAATCTCAGTTGCAGCTTTGTTCTCCAGACTACTGCCTGATGTCAATGTAATGGGTATCCACTCCTTTATGTTTTTAAAGGGCAAGTGTGACCGATCTGGAACCATCATCATTGCCCTTGATGGTATGAGTGAGGATTTTGATTTTGCATATGGACTCATTGAAAATGTCAAAACAGAGCCAGTAAAAGAGGTTTTAAAGTTACAAAAGCAGGTTGCAGCAGTCAATCCAGGTGTAGATAATACCATCTGCATGGAGTTCTGTACCAATAATGAGGAAAAGCTCATAACCACACTCAACTCCATTATGAAGCAACACGGTATAACTGTTTTTGGTTCCACTACTGACTGTGTAGAAACTACATATCCAAGCTATATATTTTATGACAATTCACTTTATGATGACGCTTGTATATATCTCATAATTAAAAATAATCGTGGCAAGATAATAACTGAGTATCAAAATATCTACCGTCATCACGAGGGAGGTCAGGTCTATCTTGCCACCAAGGTTGACAAGGACACCCGTACACTCATTGAGATTGATGGCAGACCAGCAGCCGAGGTATATTGTCAGGAACTGGGCATCACCACTAAGGATATACCAAAGGCAATACCATACCATCCATTTACCAAAAGTATAGGAGAGATGGACTATCCTGTTTCCATTAAGGGTTATAATCCTGACGGCAGTCTCACTCTGTTTAAACAGATCAACCAAAATGACCTTTTACATATATCAGATCTTAGTGATTACAGGGCCATGATAGATGAGCACTTAAAAAAAATTGTCAGGGAACATCCAAAGGCTACCACTATGTTTACCATTGACTGCGTTTACAGATATCAGCTTTTCAGGAGTGAGGGCACTCTGGACTGGTACACAAAGAGACTGTACGATACCGGACTACAGACCATGGGTATCATGGGAGCAGGAGAGCAGTATGATGTACAGCACTGTAATCAGAGCATGGTATGCGCCATTTTTGAGAATGATTCTAAAACAGTTGATGCGGATGATAACAAAAATGATGGTCATAAGCTAAATAAGGATACCAGTAAAAATAAGCGCAATAATAGTCCTGATGATCCCAATGATATCAATAGATTACGCAATATCATCACACAACAGGAAAACCGCCAGGTCAGAGAGAGCCTGAATGCCAGGATATATCCTTTGGATTTTATGCTGCGTTATATAACCAGAACCAAGGACAGTATTGTACGACGAGAGACCTTTATACTTGAAAACCTGCTGAAGCTTAGACGTAATCTGATCAGTATGTCTACTGATAACACTAAAACCAAAGAGGACATGCAGGAGTACGCAGGATTTTTGCTAAAACGCAGTGACCTTATAGCAGAAAGACTTGCTGATATCAACCTGCAGATAGAGGACATGGGCAACATGCTGGAACAAACAGAGTACCTCATCAATGATGTTGTATACCTGGATGGTCTTACCGAGATCCTAAACAGAGCTTACTATAATATCATGAGTGACGAGCTGTTTAACCAATCCATGAAAACCGCAAGTATGTCTATGGCTTTTTTTGATATAGATAATTTCAAGCACTTTAACACTGATTATGGTCATGACTTTGGTGACGAGGTACTAAAGCAACTGGCATCACAGCTCAAGCGCCATTTCAGAGATACGGGTATCACAGATCTCATCCGTATGGGCGGAGATGAGTTTGTGATTTTAAATCCTGGTATTATGCCATATGCTGATTTTGTAGCCAGCATGGACAAAGCAAGACAGACTATAGCCAGTCGTCCAATCTTACATAAAGGTGTGGAGGCCGATGTCACAATAAGTGTAGGTATGGCAGATGCCAAATCTGAAAATATTGACTGTATGTGGAATCTGTATAGACACTCAGACGCAAAACTGTATAAGGCCAAAAATGCTGGAAAGAATCAGATAAAGTCCTAGTTGCCATAAATACCTTGATTCTTGAATAATTTAATAAATGTGCGTCATCATGCTCAATCCTAAATAAACAGGGACTGTACATAGTGACGCACTTTTTTTATAAATATTTCAAGTACTTTACATTTCAAAAAAAATGTTATTTTCATTGTTCACAATACCTATATGTATGGTAATATGAAGATATAAAAATGACTTAGTCTGCATAGGTATGTGCAGCAGTCAGGAGATATGGGATATAAGGAAATATGCCATCACTATTGATGAAAGGAGGCAGCAGATGTCAATAGGTGCATTAAGTGGTGTCAGCTCATATGACTACTACAATTCAAACAGCATTCAGAACATGTATCAGTTAATGAGATACAGATACAATATCAACTCGGCTACAGCTCTCAGAAATGCGTCCAAGGTCACATCTTACCTAGGCACACAGAGCACAGCAGCATCATCCTCCTCCGGTACCGACAAGACTCAGGCGTTTCTCAGTTTATATAAAAAGGATCTTGAGGACACACAGTCAGCAGCTGACCTGCTTAGCTATTACAAAGCCGGCAATGTATTTACACAATATACTCTTGGTTCCTCCGATGAGGATGTAGCAGAGGTGGCTACCAACTCACTACGTAAGACTACTTCATTTTCTGTGGATGTGCAGAGCCTTGCAACAGATACCACCCCGGCTAGATATTCCATCACTGAAAACGGCAGGACAACCCAGTATACATCAGAGTCCAACACCATTCAGCTCAAAAATGCTGATGCTACTTTGACTTTAAAGGGTACTGGTAAAACCGATATTTACACCGGTGTCGATGAGGACAAAATTGTATCTGCCATGCATGACATGGTCAAATCTTACAACAACACTATGGAGACCCTTTCTCTGGGTAAAAATCTTGGATCAGGAGTATACAGTCAGTACTCTGACATGTCAAAGAGGATTGCCAATGGCACCATCATGAGCATGGTAGGTCTTTCCTATGATAAAAATGGTGATTTGGCTTTGGATGAGGACCGACTCAAGTCAGCACTTGAGAGTGATTACAATACAGCGAGAGAGCTGATTGGCGGACAGTATGGTATAGCAACTACTCTTAGTGAGAGAGCAGGAGATGCCCTTGCCCAGTCTATAACCAGTATCATGGGTAGCTCTACAAACAGTCTTTTGGATGCCACAAACAGTTTACTAGGCAGTTCATCCAGTAGCCTTTTAGGTGGCAATAGTACCTACAGCAGTTTACTAGGCGGTAGCAGTACCTATAGCAGCCTGTTAGGTAACACTGGCAGCAGTTACAGTAGCTTACTGGGCAGCAGTAGTAATTTTGGTCAGAGCTATTTTAACCTGATGTATGACTTTTCCAAAAACATGCCATATAATTATAGCAGCTCCTATTCCATGGGATCATTATTTGATCTGCTCGGATAGCAGCACTTTTAGAGTATTATTTTTCTTAGCTTCAATATCCTGACATCAAAAGATGTCAGGATTATTTTTATCATTTTATTGAGTCAGATCTCTCATTAGTACATAATATAAACATAAGTCAAATGATTGAAATGCAAATTTTTATAACATAAATAACGGTGCAATTTTAAATAACAGTGCTATCTGGATTTATGCAGAATACAAAAATCATCACTGATGATCCAATGGAGGGTGGCCGGTATGAGAGCAATTGACAGTTTTCCTACTAATAAGATAAAAGGTATAGAGTATCGGGCAGGACGGGTGTTCCCTTTTGGTGCATCTGTATTGGAGAGTGCAGTCAACTTTAGTATTTACTCTAAAGAGGCAACATCCTGTACATTGCTTTTATATCATAAGTGTAGCAAAAAGCCTTTTGTAAAGATTCCTTTCCCTGACTCCTTTAAGATTGGTAATGTTTATACCATGATGGTGCTAGCTATACTGATGTCTAGTCGTGGTGTACCTATGCTACTCTCTGGTGACGAGTTTGCCAACACACAGTATGGCAATAATAATGCCTACTGCCAGGACAATCTCATATCATGGCTTGATTGGAGCAACGTTGATAAATACGATGAGTACCATAGCTTTGTAAAAAAGTTAATCAGTTTTAGGAAGGCACATCCAGTACTTAGGAGCGGAACACACTATTGTGGTGAGAATGGCACTGGATATCCTGAGCTGTCTTTCCACTCTGAAACGCCATGGGAGCTTGACAGAAACTGTGGTACTTTAACATTCGCATATATGTATGCTGAGGATAGTCAAAAATATGATGTTCCTGAGGATTCCTTTATATATGTAATAGTCAACGCACACTAGGAGGAGCATACATTTGCTCTGCCAGTGATACCTGCAGGATTTAGCTGGCATCTGTTTTGCGAAACTGGAAATAGAGTGTATACTACAGGACAGGAAAGATGCATGGGTACACCCGGAGAGTGGACCGTAGGTCCACGTACGACAGTGATACTCGTAGGAAAGAGATCATCAGAGGAGCTATAAATGGGAAAGTTGTATTTTGTACGTCACGGTCAGACCGTTTGGAATGTTGAAAATAAAATATGTGGTGCGACAGACAGTCCCCTTACAGAAAGAGGCCACGAGCAGGCCAGAGAGACAGCCATTGAAATAAAATCAAGGATTGATGCAGGAGAGTTACATATTGACGAGATACTTACATCACCACTATCCAGAGCCTATGATACAGCAGAGGAGATATCCAGGATCACAGGTATCCCTATGCGTGTTGAGCAACGGCTCATAGAGCAAAACTTTGGCAAGTGGGAGTCGACTCCTAGAGACGGCGGTGAATTTAAGCTGGCAAAGCAAAACTTTATTGACAGCTATGAGGGCGGAGAGTCAATGTTCCGTATGGCTCAGAGGATATACAATCTACTTGACGATATCAAAAAGGAGCCAGAAAAGATATATCTACTTGTAGCACACAACGGTATCTCTAGATTTATCATGTCTTACTTTAGAGACATGACCAATGCTGAGTTTGCAGCTTACGGTATTAAAAATGCCGAGCTGAAGGAATTTGAGTTCTGATCTATCTTTTGTTTTGATTATTGTTATGACATAAAATTATATCTTTCATTAAATATTTAATTAAATAATCAATGAAAATTTTCAAAATTAATCTTATAAAACTGTAAAGACTCCCGATATAAATGGTGGAGTCTTTTTTTATTATTGAAAGGAAAAAAGTATTATTTTAAATTTTAAATAAAATTATAAATTTTTGTAATTAAATGAAGTGTCAATAATGCGTAATTTAATTTATAATATTATTAAATTTCTAAATATCAAGCAAGTATAACTGACCGATTGAATCTGACATTAAAGAGGATGTCTACAATGAAAAAAATGGGTGGAAGGATCAAGGAAAATAAGCTGCTTTTTGTCAATATTATAATCATAATTTTTGGTTTCATATTAGCATTAAGCATGTCTCTATGTATTCTCAACTCAATTGTCAAGGAAGACATGGAAACTAATACCAGCGCACTATTTAATGGTATATACACGTCCATCAATGACAAACTTGAGAATTCTGCACATATTACCTATTTGATGTGTCAGGACCATCTCCTGCAAAATCTTTTAAATCAGGAAGATGATCTCTCCGAGGATGAGTTTGAGGATACCATGGCTAGTTATCTGGGCAAGATGCGCGCTGCCAACAACTGGGAGGGTGCCTATTTAATATCGTCCAAAAGTAAAAAATACTTTACACCTGATGGCGTTGGTAAAATAGTTGATTCTGTCAACGACAAGTATGATATTTGGTATAAAAACTTTATCGATACGGGTATGGAATATGGTGCCGACCTGACCTATGATGAGCATAATGAAAAGAAAAATGTTATTTTCATAGATCGTCGTATGGACGTTGATGGTGATCTAAAGGCTGTACTAGGATGTGCAATGTACATTACCGATGTTACAAACATCATGGAAGAGTACTCCAATAAATATAATATAGACATATGTTTTACAGACACCTATGGTAATACTACATTAGATGAAAATGAGATCAATATGGGAGTAGCCTATTATAGCAGAGATTATACACAGGATATGATCAGAGAAAACCAGGTTTACACAAATGATGGTTTTATCGTAAGACAGTATATACCTCTTATAGGTATGTATCTAGTAGTAAAAAATAATCAGCACTACTTATCCGGGAGATTTTTCAAGATAATCATAAATTTTATTGTTTGTGCAATACTCATGATATTGGTACTCACATTATACAACTTTAACAGATTCAGTTTTGAAAAAAGGAACCTTAATAAAAAAGTACGTACAGATTTCCTCACCAAAATATCAAATCTAAATGGCTTACAAAGTAATATCGATATGTTCTTAAGCGATGAAGGCAACAAAAATATTGGGGGTGCCATGTTCATAATCGATGTTGACCATTTTAAGAAGGTGAATGATACCTTTGGGCACAGTCGTGGTGATGAGGTACTGATGAGAGTCAGTAAAGAACTATCCAAGACCTTCCGTGGAGGAGATATAGTCGGTCGACTGGGTGGTGATGAGTTTATGGTATTTTCCCCGGGTCTAAGCTCATATGAGAATATAGTCCAAAAGTCAGTAGAGCTTAATAATATTTTGAGATTCCCTGTAGAGGGAGATGGTAAATCCGTTGATGTATCAGTCAGCATAGGTGTTGCCATTTATCCTCAGGATGCAGAAACCTATCAGGACCTATATAAAAAATCGGATAAAGCCCTATATTACGTCAAGTATCATGGCAGAAATGGTTACTGTATTTATTCAGACTTTAGTGCAAAATGATCAATAGATATTTGTATAATTTAGGCGGTAAAGAGTTTATCTTTACCGCTGTTTTGATTTAAAATATTATGTATTTATCTATGTAAAAAAACTTTGGGAGGTAATGATGTATAGAAAGTATAATATTAATTCTATTAAACTTATCAGTTTGATCATTGGATCGTCCTTACTATTAAATGCCTGCACAGCTGCAGTAGAAACTCCTATTGCAACCACCGAAGTGGAGAGTATTACTGCTGCGGAGAGCACTACTGACGTAAAAGACACTACTGCTGCAAAAACCTCTTCGGAAACTGATAACCCAGATACAGGAGATACTACTGAAAGTAAGAATACCATGGAAAATACTGAAAAGAGCAATGATCTAAAATGGTGGCAAAAGACCAATGTATGTGAGATTTATATAAGGAGTTTTAATGATACTGATGGTGATGGATATGGCGACATCAATGGTGTTACAGAAAAGCTTGATTACTTAAAAACTCTTGGGGTAGGTGCCATATGGCTTACTCCTTGCTACAAGTCTCCTCAGGCTGACAATGGCTATGATGTGGCTGATTACTATGAAATCGATGAGACTTTCGGCACAATGGATGATATGGACAGACTCATTGCAGAGGCCCAAAAAAGAAATATCTCTATAGTTATGGATCTGGTATTTAATCACACATCTGATCAAAATGATTGGTTCCTTGAGTCTAAAAGCAGTAAAGACAATCCAAAGAGTGACTGGTACATCTGGATGGATGCCCGCCCTGATGGAGGTCCACCCACAAACTGGCGCAGCATATTTGGCGGTTCAGCCTGGACCTGGTCTGAGGAGAGGGAGCAGTATTATCTCCACACTTTCCTAAAGGAACAGCCTGACCTCAATTGGGCCAATCCAGAAGTGCGTAAAGCCCTTTTTGATGTGGCTAATTTCTGGGTAGCAAAGGGGGTAGGCGGATTCCGTATGGATGCTGTAACATACATCAAGAAGCCTGCATTCACTGATGGAAATCCAGATGCATCTGATGGTATGGTTGCTATACACAATATGACAGCCAACACTGACGGAATACTGGATTACCTCCACGAGTTTAAGGATAACGTACAAAAGGGCACAGATATTTTCACTGTAGGTGAGGCCAATGGTGTCAAGCCGGAAAACCTCCCTGACTGGGTAGGTGATAAAGGTGTCTTTGATATGGTATTTGAGTTCTCTCATATTAACATCGATCTTAATAGTGAGACAAACTGGGCAGATACCAGGGACTGGACTCTCAAGGATCTGAAAAAATGTATCAGTGACAGCCAGCAAAACACTAAAGATAATGGATGGTATCCTATCTTTTTTGAGAACCATGACCAGCCTAGATGCGTAGATCATTTCTTCCCTGATGTCAAGGACAAGCTCATGAGTTCAAAGATCATCGGTACACTTATGTATACTCTAAGGGGTACTCCATTTTTATATCAGGGACAGGAGCTTGGTCTCACTAATGTCACATGGGATAATATTGATGATTATAATGACATCTCCACAAAAAATCATTATCAGTTCATGATTGATGAAGGCTACAATAAAGATGTGGCTATGAATGCTGTAAGACATTTTACGAGAGACAGTGCCCGTACTCCTATGCAATGGTCCACTGCTGATAATGCAGGATTTACCACTGGCAATCCATGGCTCCCTGTAAGCAATGACTACAAAGTAAAAAATGTAGAGACGGAGGAGTCAGATGAAAACTCGACACTTTCCTGGTATCGTAAGATGTCAGAGATAAGGAGTGCTCACAGTGAGCTTACAGATGGAGATTATACTGAGGTACTTGGTGACGATGCTCATATTTATGCATTCACACGTAAGAACAGTGAGTATGAGGCAATAATACTTACAAACTTTACTGAGGATAATCAGAACTACGATGCAAGCCTTGTAAAAGATGCAGATTTGATCATATCCACTTGTGGAAGTGATTCAGATCCAGGCACTCTAAAGCCTCTTGAGTCAGTGGTATTTGAGCGCAAACTATAGTGATTTTTGGCTTTTTAGGTATAACCCCATATATATAACTAATCTAAAAAATTAAATTAGTCCAAATGGTCGTTTTTGCTTGTTCACCATTACATTTCCATAGTAAAATGTAATGGTAAGCCAATGTAAAATGAGACGATCATTTGGACTATTATTTATTTTATAAAATACTATCCTTGCATATGATGTCGGAGATAGTTACTCAGGGGTTGGAGTATGTATAATTGGATAAGTGAATTTAATTATGATTTTGCTGTGGCGACGATTCCTATTCAGCTGATTCTTTTGGCTTTTTATGGTATACGGGAAAACCTGCCTACAAAACAGAGCTACTATTTCTGGCTTGCTATGATTTCCAATTTTACAATGAACATAACGGACATCGTATCCTGTGAGCTCAATGAAATATGGAGTATTTATCCTATATGGATCATATACGGTATCAATATCGGTTATTTTCTGTCCTTCCTGATACGTGGGTGGGCTCTTTTTGCTTTCACCGCAGAGTCCACCTCCAACTACATCAAGAAAAATGATATCTTTACATTTATTACTTCACTTCCGATGCTAAGCGGATGTTTACTGACTTTGTCTACGCCATGGACCTCTGCAATCTTTACCATAAGTGAAAGTGGCTATCACAATTGTTCTTTTTATAACATCATCTATTTCAGTACTTATTTCTATATCATAGTATCCTTATTGCTTGTTATTAAAGCATGGAAAACAATATCATCGAGGATAAGTGTAGGGTTGTTTACATTTAACATGATACTGCTCATTGGTATCCTGATACGTAAACAGTTCTATCACACACTGGTCACAAGTTATTTCAGTATACTGGCGATAATGGTTATTTTCCTTACTTCAGAAAATCCTGATCTGTATAGAGATGACCGTACACATCTGCTCAATGAGATAGCACTCAACCGTATAGGGAGAGAGTTGGATGGTAAGCACATCAAGTATAGTCTTATGACCATTTCTATAAACAACTATGAGGCAAACAAAATTGTATTTGGTGCAACTCAGATCAATAAAGAGTTAGGTGCTATCGCCAGATATTTAAAGGCTCAATCACAAAACTTGTGGGATTTAGGGTTCCGGACATAGTCCCGTCGGCTCATGTCAAATAGCTTCAGGAAGAAGTATTCGTCATCCGGATAGCCATAGCCCTGTCTGCGAAGAGTCT
>Ga0256405_10001671_pt1 | contig 58488 bp, 41 predicted proteins | sample RumenRJG_02DNA_FD_189096 | JGI IMG/M metagenome (GOLD analysis project Ga0256405, IMG submission 189096) | Bovine rumen microbial communities from Lethbridge, Alberta, Canada - RJG_02 | ecosystem: Host-associated > Mammals > Digestive system > Stomach > Rumen | place: Canada: Alberta... | reverse complement strand
TCCGCGCTTTCGGGACGGTTCCTTTTTCGCGGTTTTCCGCGCTTTCGGGACGGTTCCTTTTTCGCGGTTTTCCGCGCTTTCGGGACGGTTCCTTTTTCGCGGAAAACCGCGAAAAAGGAACCGTCCCCAATTGCAGGTAGCGTCTTAACGATCTAGGGTCGCCAGCGCCGCGGAGAGGTCGCCGCCGCAGGCGGCGAGCGCCTCCATGAACTGGGCGGGGCCGTCGTCCTCTGCAGACGGAATGATGGAGCGCGCCTGCTCCAAAGCCGCCGCAGCCCCGCCTGCCACGCAGAGCGAATTGGGGATGAGCTTCATAAGCTCGATATCGTTCTCGGAATCGGCGAGGAACACCACGTCGTCCACCTCGAGACCCATTGCATCGAGAAGCAGCGGGAACGGAGTCGATTTGTTCGTGGTGCCCCGGTTGACGTCGCACCAGCCATCGGCGGAATTCATAAGGTTCATATCGGGAAAGCTCGCGTAGAACTGCTCGTAGAGCGACCCGATGTTGGCCTGCCCGCCCTCGACCAAAGCTCCGACGCAGAACACATCGACATCCGGCACCTCGTCGACCATGACGCGCCCAGGCCAGAGGCTGAACCCGGTCTCGGGATCGACCTTGCCGCTGAGGATGCGGTCGACCTTCGCGACATCCTCCCCGATCAGCACGGGCACGGTGCTGTACGGACGCTCCGGATCGAAGCCATCGATGAACGGGATGAGCAGCCAGTCATCCGATTGCGCCGCGACGCGCGCGACCTCAGCGAGCACATCGGACGGAATCGGCTGGCTGAGAATCTGCTCGCCGCGCACAAACACCTGCTTGCCGCTCGCATAGATTCCCGTCGTCGTGTACTCGGGATGATAGGAGAGATGCGCCGTGACGTCTTTGTTGGTACGCCCAGTGGCGCAGCCGAACTCGATGCCGCACATCCTGAGGGCATCGATGGACGCCAGCGTCCGCGGGGATGCGGTCTCCGAGGTGAAGGGCACGAGAGTCCCATCCATATCGGCCAGCACGAGCTTGATCACGGTGCAGCACCTCCTAGTCGACGCTCTTCAGGCTCTCGACCATGTCGATCTTGCGCAGCTTCGGCGTGATGGCCGCCATCACGACGAACGAGAAGACCAGCGTCATCCCGAACGAGATCAGGAAGCTCGGCAGGTGGATGTCGCGACCGAACATCACGGCGTCGACCTCCGCCGTCGTCACCACGAACCCCTCCATGACAACGCCGAGCGCCAGCCCGATCAGCGCGCCCGCGATCACGAGCAGGAGCGTCTCGCGGAAGAGATATGCCGCGACCTCGCGACGGTCAAAGCCGAGCACCTTCAGGCTCGCGATCTCACGCGTGCGCTCGATGAGCTGGATGTTGATGAGATTGTAGAGCACGATGAACGCGAGCGCAGCCGCGGCGACCACAAGCACCACGACGACGAGGTTGACCGAGCGCAGGCTCTTGCGATACGCGTCGATCGTCTCGGTGTTGAAGACGACGGTCGCCACCGCATCGTCGTCGGCAAGCGCGTCGGAAACCGCGAGGCGCACCTCGTCGCCCTCCTCGACGCGCACGAGGATCGAGTCGATGGAGCACGGTTCGCCGACCGCCTCCTCCCAAGCGTCCGCACCGATGAAGACGTAATGGTAGACGTAGTTCTCGCACACATCGGTGATGATGAAGGAGTGGCCCGCGCCCGTGGCGTTGCCTATCTCATCCTGGTCGTACAGGATCACCTCGTCGCCCACGCCCACGCCGAGGCGCCTCGCGACCTTCTCGGTGATGACGACCGAGTCCGGACCGAACGCGATGTGATCCTTGCCGGAGCGCGTACGCATATCGACGAGTTCCTCGAACGCCGCGCAATCGTCCGCGATGTTCACCTGGAGCGCCGTCGTTCCCCTATAGCCTTCAGCCGAAGCCTGCATGTTCTCGAGATCGAAGCGGGCGAATCCGTCGGCACCGCCCACATCGGCGAGCACATCCTCGACGTGGTCCATGTCCGCATCGTCCGCATCAGACGACATGCCGATGATGGCGTTGTAGCGCGTGATGGCATCCGCGTTCTCGTACTGGTAGGCGATGATGTCCCAGATGGAGTCGTGCAGCCCGAGGCCGGTCAGGAGCAGGCCCGTGCAGCCGGCGATACCGATCAGGGTCATGGCGAGGCGGCGCTTGTAGCGGAAGAGGTTGCGGCAGGTCACCTTCCATGAGAAGGAGAGGTTGCGCCAGATGATGCCCACGTGCTCGAGCAGGATGCGCTTGCCCGCCTTGGGCGCACGCGGAAGCATGAGCGTGGCGGGGACCTCCCGCAGCGTCGCCGCAGCAGCACCGAAGATCGCGAGGAAGGTCACCCCGAGGCCGACGCAGGATGCGACGAGCGAGATGCCCGCATCGATGGGCAGGGGCATCACGATCGGGATGTTGTAGATGATGGCGTAGGCGAACTCGACCACCCAGGGCAGCACCTGGGAGAGGATGGCGATGCCGAGAACGCTGCCCACGATGCCGGCGAGCGCCGCATAGGCCACGTACTTCGCCGTGATGCGCGCCGTCGAGAAGCCCAGCGCCTTATGGGTTCCGATGTCGATGCGCTCGTCCTCGACCATGCGCGTCATGGTCGTGAGCGAGACGAGCGCAGCGACGAGGAAGAAGATGAACGGGAAGACGGCCGCGATCGCATCGATGCGCTCCGACTCGTCGTGATAGCAGGCGATACCCACGTTCATCGTGCGGTCGAGGACATAGACCGAGGGCTCCTCGAGCGCATCGATATCGGCACGGGCTGCAGCGAGCTGGGAGGCGGCATCGGCGAGGCGGCTGTTCACCTCGGCAAGGCTGTCGTTGTAGGTGGCGAGACTGCGCTCGTACTCCTCGCGGCCCTCCTCGAGCTGGCGGCGGGCGTCGGCGAGCTGCGCGGCGGCATCGTCGAGCGTGCGCTGCGCGCTCGCAAGAGACTGCTCGGCGCGAGCAGCCTGGTCGTAGTAGGTTTGCCAGCCGTCTGCAAGCTGACGGCGGCCCTCGTCGATCTGGTTCCGGGCGTCCTGCGCCTGGTCGAGCTGGGCGGACGCCTCGTCGAGCTGACGCCGGCCCTCGTCGATCTGGTTCCGGGCGTCCTGCGCCTGGTCGAGCTGGGCGGATGCCTCGGCGATGGCCGTATCGCCCTGCGCGATGCCGTCGTCGATCTGCACAGCGGCCTCGTCGATCGCGGCATCGATGCGCCCTGCGACGCTGGGAGCGATGGCACGGAGCTGTTCGAGCACCGCCTCGGGATCGGCATCGAAGTCGATCTGCTCGAGCTCGGCGATGACATCGCCGGCAAGCTCCTCGATGCGTGCGCGCACCTCCTCCGATTCGGGGTCGATGAGGCCGGAATCGAAGAGGTCGCGTGCAGCCTGCACGGCCGCCTCGACCTTGGCGCGCGCGTCCTCGAGCTGCTCCTCGGTGGGTTCGCCGTCGATCAGGGCGAGGCTGGCGAGCGCGTCGACCGCGCCCTCGACCGAGTCGAGGTCCCCGCGGACCCGCACCAGCTGCCCGCGCGTCTCCTGCCACTCCGCGGCAGCCTTGTCGAGCTCGGCATGCGCGGCGTCGATGTCTGCCTGGGTCATACCGAGCTGTTTCTCCGCCTCATCGAGCTTCTCGCGGTTCTCGGCGACCTCCTTGCGCGCGGCGTCGATGTCTGCCTGGGTCATGCCGAGCTGTTTCTCCGCATCATCGAGACGGCGGCCGTTGGCCTCGAGCGCCGCACGGGCGTCTGCGAGCTGGCGTTCCGCCTCCGCGCGCGCAGCGGCAAGCTGGGCGATGCCGTCCTCGAGGTCGCGTTGGCCGCTGGCGATGGCGCGCTCGGCATCTTCGAGCTCGTCGAGCGCCGCAGCGAGCTTCTCCGCGGCATCCGCGAGCTCCTCGTCCGCCTCGGCCTTCCCCTCGTCGTACTCCTTCTGGGCGTCGGCGAGCTCCGCCTCCGCCTCCTCCTTGATCTGGGCGAGGCGCTGCGCGGGAAGGCCCATCCCCTCGATGCGGTCCGCGACCTCGTCGACGCACGCAAGGTAGTCCTCATCGCCGCTGATCAGGGCATCCGCGCCCTCCACGGTCACGAAGACCTCCGTGAAGGGCAGCTCGTCGGAGAACGCCTCGGGCGAGACGAACATGTACTGCTGGATCTGGCCGGAGCCGAGGTTGGTGTAGCCGAGCGTGACGCTCGACGGATAGAACGAGGAGTGGATGAGGCCGCTCACGCGGAACGTGCGGTAGACGAGGACGTCGTCGAGGTCCGCGGTGCCGTAGAGCACCTCGACGGTATCGCCGATCTCGATAGGCTCGCCCATGACGCGGTCGGCGGAGAGCACGCATTCGTCGGGTTCGGTCGGCCAGCTTCCGCTCTCCAGCGAGAGGCGGTTGAGATAGCGCTCATCGGCGCTCTCGACGTTGACCCCTCCCCCATCCGAGACGGACGCGCGCGCGGCATCCATGTCGCAGGACATGATGCGCATCGCGTAGCGCTCGCCGTTCAGCATCGTCATGATGTCGGCCGCGTATCCGCCCACGACCTGGTCGACGCCCTCGATGCGGGAGATGCTCTCCACCTGCTCGTCGGTCAGGCCGAGCGTCGAGACGACCCTGAGGTCGTAGAGGTGCGTGCCGTCGTAGAACGCATCGCTCGAGGTCCTCATGTCGCGGCCGGCCATGCGCAGGCCGGCATAGAAGCCCACGCCCAGGCCCACGATGGCCACGATGGCGAGGAAGCGCGTCAGCGACGCGCGGATGCAGCGGAAAAGCTCTGTGAGGAACGGATGGCGCATGGCCCGCTCACCATTCGAGGGTCTCCGCGCTCGCGGGATGCTCGTTGATCTCCACGCTCTCGGCCTTGCCCGAGCGCACGCGGATCACGCGGTCGGCTATCTCGCAGAAGGCGGAGTTGTGCGTGACGACGGCCACCGTGCGGCCCATCTCGCGGCAGGTATCCTGGAGGAGCTTGAGGATCTGCTTGCCGGTGTTGTAGTCGAGCGCTCCCGTGGGCTCGTCGCAGAGCAGCAGCTTGGGGTTCTTGGCGAGCGCGCGGGCGATCGAGACGCGCTGCTGCTCGCCTCCCGAGAGCTGCGCGGGGAAGTTGTCCATGCGCTCCCCGAGGCCCACCTGGCGCAGGACCTCCTCGGCGGGAAGCGGGTCCTTGCAGATCTGGCTCGCGAGCTCGACGTTCTCGAGCGCCGTGAGGTTCTGGACGAGATTGTAGAACTGGAACACGAAACCGATCTCATGGCGGCGGTAGAGGGTGAGCTCATGCTCGGACAATCCGCTGATCTCGCGCCCGTCGAGCATGATCGTGCCCGAGGTCACCGAGTCCATGCCGCCGAGCATGTTGAGCACGGTGGTCTTGCCGGCACCCGACGGGCCGACGATGACGCAGAACTCGCCGCGCTCGATCTCGAAGTCCATGCCATCGACGGCATGGACCTCCACATCGCCCATACGGTACGTCTTCCGCACGTCTCTGAACTCAACGAACGCCACGCGCCACCTCTCAGTACGCCTACAACATTTAAGCGTACCTCATCAAATACGCAATCGGTGGCGCGGCGCCCATTCTCCTAGGAAGCAGCACGGGACGCGACGAGTTCCGAGACGATCGATGCGCCGATGATGAGGATGGCGCCGACGATCGTCGCGGGCGTGATAGGCTCGCCCAGCATGAGCCCCGAGCATACCACCGCGATCACAGGGTCGATGTAGGAGAGCACCGAGACCTCCTGCGCATCGAGCCCCGAGAAGGCGGCGAAGTAGCACGCATAGGCGATGCCCGTGTAGACGATACCCAGAACCAGCAGGAACGCGATGCTGCGCGGCGTGAGGTCGACGGCCGCAAAGGCGTCCGTGGCGAGGGCGTAGGGCAGGGTGATGATGCCCGCCGCCCCGATCTGGATGACGGTGCGTATGCGGTAGTCGACCTCGGCGAACGTGGTGTTGAGCATGATGACGCTCGCATAGAGGCATGCTGCGCCGAGGGCGAGCAGGATGCCCGCATGCGAGGAGGAGCCATCGAGGCCCACGATGAGTCCGAGCCCCGCGAAGGAGACGAGCACGCAGACGAGGCGCATCCCGCTGAACCGCTCATGCAGCACGAGCGGCGCGAGCAGGACCACGAGCGCTGGTGCGATGTAGTAGACGACCGTCGAGACGGCCACCGAGGAGATGCGGAACGCCTCGAAGATGAGCACCCAGTTGAAGCCGATGCAGGCGCCCGAGACGACGACACGCAGGATCTGGGAGCGGGGTATGCCCGCAAGCGAAAGCGCGTCCCCGCGCACGCGTGCCCAGGCGGCGAGCGTGACGGCACCGATGATGCCGCGCACGGAGGCGATGACCGACGAGGGAAGCCCCGCCATGTGCACCATGACGCCGTTCGAGCCGAAGATGAGGATGGCCACGAGGAAAAGCGCGAGTGCGCGGGAACGGCTAGTCATCGAACCTGCTCCCGTCATCGTCCTCGAGCGGATGGAAATCCACCACGGCCTCCCGGGCGCGACGCTCGCGCTCGCGCAGCGCTTCGGTGAAGCCCGCGAGGGGGTTGAAGGGTATGAAGATCTTGGCGCGGTCCTCGAGGCTCATGCGCGGCCGCGAGGACGTGGAGTCCCTCATCTCAAACACCGCTCTTATGACCTCCGATCTGCCGGTTGCGCTCGCGGCCCGTGGCCTCGGGCAGCAAGTCGATGCCCTTGAGCACCGCGTTGTTCCCGAAACGCGCCTTCACCGCCGCGACGGCCTCCTGGCGGCGATGCTCCGAATCCAGGCGATCGCCGTCCGCGAAGAGGTCGAGCTGGATGCCGCTCGCCCCCTCGTCGACGACGCCGCCCGCGTTGACCGTCATGCGGCGGATGGGGGTATCGCGGTCGACGTCGGTCTCGAAGAGCTCGACGACGGCGCGGTAGATCGCCTCGCGCGAGTTGGTGGGCGATGGGAAGCGCTTGGTGCCGCCCGAGGACGGGATGGATCGGTACCAGGCGCGCATGCCGCCCTCCTCGCGCGCAGCGGCGCGCATCTCGGCCGTCATGGCATAGCCCACCCAGATCGAGATGCTCGAGGCGAGCTTGCCCTGGCGGACGAGGTCGAGCGCCACACCGTCGGCCATCTCCTTGGCAACGGTGAGCGCGTCGGAATAGTTGTAGTCGCGCATGAGGACCTGCCCGCTCGAGAGCGAATGGGACTCCGAGCGATACGCCTTGATATGCTCCATGCGCACGGGTTCGATGCCCCATGCATGGTCGATGAGGATCTCGGCATCGATGCCGAACTCCTTGTAGAGCGGCTCCTCGGGCGCCATCGCGAGCTCGCCCATTGTGTGGATGCCCATGAGCGCGAGGCGCCGCTGGATGCCCTCGCCGATGCGCCAGAAATCCGTGAGCGGGCGATGGTTCCAGAGCGTGGCCTTGTAGCTCTCCTCGTCGAGCTCGCCGAAGAAGTCTGGGCTGTGCTTGGCCGTGATGTCGAGCGCGATCTTGGCGAGGTAGAGGTTGGGCCCGATGCCGCAGCTTGCGGGGATGCCCGTGCGGGCGAGGACGTCGGCACGGATGCGCTCGCCCAGCTCGCGCGCCGTGCACCCGTAGAGCGAGAGGTAGTCGGTGACGTCCATGAACACCTCGTCGATGGAGTACACGTGGATGTCCTCCGGTGCGAGGTAGGTGAGGTAGACGCCGTAGATATCCGCCGAACGCTCGACGTAGAGCGCCATGCGCGGCGTGGACATGATGTAGTCGATGTCGGGTGGGATCTCGAAGACGCGGCAGCGGTTGCGCACACCGAGCGCCTTCATGGCGGGCGAGACGGCAAGGCAGATGGTCTTGTCGCTGCGCTCGGGATCGGCCACCACGAGCCGCGTGGTCATGGGGTCGAGGCCGCGCTCGACGCACTCCACGCTGGCGTAGAAGCTCTTGAGGTCGATGCAGAGGTACTGTCGGTCGCCGGTGGACACAGAGCCGTCAGCCCTTCACGACGGCCTTCGCGAGCGCATCGGCCGCCTCGTCGCCCTGATAGAAGGCCACGATGGCGAGCGCGAAATCGAGCGCGGTGCCCATGCCGCGCGAGGTGATGACGGTGCCGTCGACGACGACGGGATCGTGGGAGACCTCGGCGCCCACCGCGACGAGCTCTGCCTCGCGGCTGGGGAAGCAGCAGGCGCGGCGTCCGGACAGGATGCCCAGCTCCGCCAGGATGGTGGGGGCTGCGCAGATGGCCGCGAGCGGACGGCCAGCAGCGGCGCGGGCGGAGACCTCGTCGCAGAGCAGTGCGCAGGCGCGCAGGTTCACGGTGCCCGGCATGCCGCCCGGCAGCACGAGCATGTCGTAGGCGTCGAAGGAGAAATCCGCATCGTCGATCGTGCGGTCGCAGATGATGCGCACGTTGTGGGACGAGATGACGAGCGTGGAATCCGTGATGGAGACCGTGTCGCACGGGATGCCCGCGCGGTAGAGGATATCGACCACGGTGAGGCCCTCGATCTCCTCGAGGCCATCGGCGATGAACACGGCGACGCGCTTCTCGGTCATGGTTCGCTCCTTAGAATCGAACAAACTTTCGGTTATCCCAATTCTACACGTCGAGCGGACGAAAACGCATCAGCGAAGCGGCAAAACCTTCCGCATGGCGGCGCGCAGGTTCGCCTCCGCATGGCGCATTGCCTCCGCGGACGGCTCCCCGACCGTTGCGAGAAGCTCCGTGACACCGCAGCCGAGCAGGTTCTCGGCGCCGTCGCCCAAGCACCCGCAGACGGCGATGCAGGGAACGCCTGCGGCGCGGCAGCGTGCAGCCACGCGGGCGACCGCCTTGCCGTGCACGGACTGGCCGTCCGCCCTCCCCTCGCCCGTGAAGCATGCGTCGGCTCCCTCGAGGATGCGGTCGAAGCCCAGCACGTCGAGCAGGTACTCGCCGCCGGGCACGATCCGTGCGCCGAGCAGGACGCGCGCAGCGAGCCCCATGCCGCCGGCGGCACCTGCGCCGAAGGCGTCGCGCCCGTCCGCGCCGGCCGCATCGGCGAGCACGTCGGCGAAGGAGGCCATGCCGGCCTCGAGCTCTGCGCAGATCTCAGGTGTGGCGCCCTTCTGGGGACCGAAGGTGTAGGTTGCGCCGTTCGGTCCCAGCAGCGGGTTGTCGACATCGCAGAGGGCGGTGAACCGCGTCCGGGCGATGCGCTGATCAAGGCCGGAGAGATCGACGACCTTCACGGCGGCCAGATCGGCACCGCGTCCCTCGAGCTCGCGGCCATCCCCATCGAGGAAGCGTGCGCCGAGCGCGCGGGCGGCGCCCATGCCGCAGTCGTTCGTCGAGGAGCCTCCCAGCGCGAGCACGATCTCCTCCGCCCCGTCATCGAGCGCGGAGCGGATGGCGCATCCGAACGCATAGGTGCTGGTGAAACGCGGGTCGCGCTCATCTTTCGGAATCAGCGTGAGCCCGCATGTCTGGGCCATCTCCACGATCGCGCGGCCCGCTCCCGTGAAAGCGCCGCGCAACGCCGCGAGCGTTCCCTCTCCTCCGTCTGCCATGGGGAACGCGCGGATCTCCGCGGCAGGGTCCGCGGTACGGATCTCGTCCGTCATCGCGGCGATGACCTGCTCCGACGTGAGAGTCCCCTTGAAGGAATCGGGTGCGACCACGTAGACGGCCATGGCTACTCGCTCCTGAGCGCTTCGACCGGATCGGAGTGGCTCGCCGCGCGGGCGGGCATGATGCCCGCGATCACGTTGAGCACGACGCTGATGCCGACCAGGATGATCGCCGCCTGCCAGGGGAGCTGGGCGATCCGCTCGACCCCGAAGGCGTCGTGGACGATGGCGTTGGCGGGCACCGAGATGGCGTAGGTGATCGCGACGCCCATGATGCCCGCGACCAGGCCCTCGATCACGGTCTCGGCATTGAAGACGTTCGAGATGTCGCGCTTCGAGGCGCCGATGGAGCGCAGGATGCCGATCTCCTTCTTGCGCTCGAGCACCGAGATGTAGGTGATGACGCCGATCATGATGGAGCTCACGATGAGCGAGATGGAGACGAACGCGATGAGCATGGTCGAGATCATGTCGATGATGCGCGTGACCGAGCTCATGAGCGCGCCCACGATGTCGGTGTAGTTCACGACCTTGTCCTCGTCCTCGGTGCGCATGCGGTCGTTGTAGGCGTCGAGGATGTCGACGACGGCCTGCTTGTGGTCGAAGTCGATGGGGTAGATATCGATCTCGTAGGGCTTCGCGCGGTCGGCGTAGCCGAGCTTGCGCAGGTTGCCCTCGTAGCTTGCCTGCTCGGTGGACATGAGCGATGCCATCAGCTCCGAGAGCTGCTTCTCATCCATGTTGAACTGGAACGCGCTCGCGAAGGCGGACTCGTCCATGTGGAAGGCGTTCGAGAGGTTCGAGGCGAGCTGCCCCATGGCGCCCTGCATCGCCGAGGCGATCTGCGTCTGGATGGCCGTGGTCATCTGGGTCAGCATCTGCGTGAGCGCCTCCTGCATGAAGCCCTGGATGGCCGAGGAGATCTGCGCGCCGAGCGAGGCGGCGATCGCCTCGACGTACTTGCCCATCAGGCGGCCGATGACCTCCTTCGTGAGGCCCTCGATGTCGGCGGGGGCATCGGGATCGGGCTCGCCGTCGCCGTCCTTGTCGGAGATGCCGAGCTTCTCGGAGATTGCGGTGACGAGCTGCTGCTCGAGGTCCTCGACGTCCACGATGTCGCCCACGACGCCCGCGATGATGCCGCGCACGTCGATCTCGTCCATGTACTCGGGGATGGTGCCGTCGGGATGCTCCTGCTGCCAGGCGGCGTACCCGTTGATGATCTGGCTGATGGTCTCGTTGAGCCGCTCCTGGGCACCGTCCTTGAGGTGGATCTCGATGGACGAGAGGATCTCGACGATGTCCTCCCCCGTGAGCTCCGGGAAGAGGTCGGCGAGGTCATCGGCGGAGAGGTCGGGCAACGTCGAGGTGTCGACCGAGATGCCCGACAGGTCGAGGTCGGGCATAGAGAAGCCCGACACGTCGATGCCCGAGAGATCGAAACCGGAGAGGTCGAGCGACAGCGCGTTGGCATCGAAGCTGAAGGCGCTCGAGATGCGGTCGCCGTCGATAGTGATGAGCGAGCCCATATCGAAGGTGCTCTTCGCCGAGGGATCGTCGAAGCGCTTGCCGGTGAACACGTCGACGTCGGGATCGGCCATCTGGGCGGCCACGATATCGGATGCTGCCGAGAGGTCCATGATGTGGAAGATCAGCTCGGGCGTGTAGTAGATGCCGGTCGCGAGCGAGGTAGCGTCCACATCCTCCTTGGGCTGGACGATGCCCACGATCGTCAGGTCCTCCCCGCCGTCGACGAGGGCGCGCATGTACGCCTCATCGTCGGCGCGCGACGCCCACACGCCGTATTCGGGCTCGTACTCGTAGGTAGCGCATGCGGGCACGACCTTGAACCCGCACGCCATGAGCTCCTCGTACGAGAAGGACAGGACGCCGGCGCTGCCCTCGACATCCTCGCCGTTCGCGAGCTTGCGCGCCATCTCCTCCAGCTCGACGTGGTCGCGCAGGCCCAGCGTGTATTCGAGCATGTCGGAGATGTTGCCGCTGCGCGAGAGCACGAGGACGAGCTCGTTCCATGCCCTGGGCCAGCGGCCCGCGCGCATATCGTACTGCTCCTCGAACAGCTCGACCGAACCCGGGAGCTGCCGGAACACGGTCATCGTATAGGCGCTCGAGAAGACCGTGGACTGGCCCGCGTTGAAGCCGAACGAGTTGAAGGCGTTCTCGGGATTGACCTGGCGGACGCCCTCGGAGGTGTCGGGCAGGAAGATGTGGGGCGTGACGTCGTAGGTGTAGACGATCTCGTTCACATGGTCGAGCACGCCGCCGCCGTTGCCGTCGAGGTACGTCTTGAGCGACGCGAGGTCGTTGCGTCCGACGCCGGCGAACATGCGCGAGACCATCTTGATCTCGCCCACCTCGCCCTCCTCGGCGGGCTCTGCTCCCCCATCGTCGTCATCGGGTTCGGTTCCCATGTTCTCGGAGATCATCGCGGTCATGTCGAAGCTCGTGGACTGGATCATGAGCGGGTAGATCGAGAGCGTGTCCTCCTCGACGTTGCGGATGTAATCGTTCACGCCGTTCGCGAGCGCGAGGATCGCGGCGATGCCGATGATGCCGATCGAGCCCGCGAAGGCCGTCATGAGGGTGCGGCCCTTCTTGGTCATGAGGTTGTTGAACGAGAGGGCGAGCGCCGTGAGGAAGCCCATGCGCGTGCGGCGCTGCGGCTTCGCCTCGCGTTTCTCGAGCTCGGAGGGCTCGACGGGGTCGGAATCGCCCGTGATGCGGCCGTCCGCGAGCTCCACGATGCGCGTTGCATAGGCATGCGCGAGCTCGGGGTTATGCGTGACCATGATGACGAGGCGGTCGTTGGCGACCTCCTTCAGAAGGTCCATGACCGCGACGGAGGTCTTGGAGTCGAGCGCGCCCGTCGGCTCGTCGGCGAGCAGGATCTCGGGGTCGTTGATGAGGGCGCGCGCGATGGCGACGCGCTGCATCTGCCCGCCCGAGAGCTGCGCGGGACGCTTGTCCATATGGTCCGCGAGCCCCACGCGGGTCAGCGCCTCCCGTGCGCGCTGCTTGCGCTCCGCGCTCGAGACGCCCGAAAGCGTGAGGGCGAGCTCGACGTTGGCGAGCACGGTCTGATGCGGGATGAGGTTGTAGCTCTGGAAGACGAATCCGATACGGTTGTTGCGGTAGGCATCCCAGTCGCGGTCGCGGTACTCGCGCGTCGAGATGCCGTCGATCACCAAGTCGCCGGAGTCGAAATGGTCGAGGCCGCCGACGACGTTGAGCAGGGTGGTCTTGCCCGATCCCGAGGGACCGAGGATGGCCACGAACTCGTTGTCGCGGAAGGTGAGCGACACGTCGTCGAGCGCCGTCTGCGTGAACGAGCTGGTCGTATAGGTCTTCGAGATGTTCCTGAGCTCGAGCATGCCACCCCCCTTCGTCATCAACCAGAGAAAAGTCTACCCAAATGCTGCAGGATACGCCTGAAAAGCAACGATTTGCGCCGAAAACCCCCACAAGGAGGGCAGCAAGGCATAAGGTAGGCTCAAGGACGGATTACATCCCCGTTTCCCGTCCAGAACTCCTTCCTGTTGGGACCGGACCCTCGCCTCGGGGTCCGGTTCGCTTTTATACGATATGCACCAGGGGCACTCCTCGCTTGCTCGGAATCGGCAGCATCGCATCGATCGCACGGCTCTTCCCTCGATCGGATACGTTGAGGGTGCCGCCGTAGCGGGAGACAATCTCCTCGAGTTCCCCCGCAGGGTAGACTCCCCCATCCTTCGCATAATGCTCCACATGCAGCAGGGCGAGCTCTCCCACCCGGCGCAGGGTGAGCGAGACCGAGCGAAGGTTCTTGTCGTCGAGGTCACACACCTCCTCCATCGCACAATCGAGGAGCAGTGAGAACAGGCCGTAGAGATCGGCTGCGGTCATGTGGCGGAGCGCTGTTCCATCTGCGATGCATGAAAGCGTGACGCCGCGGCGCGTGCAGGTGAGGCTCTTCTCGGTGAGGATGGTGTCGAGGGCATCGTTTCCGGTCTTGACCTGCGTATCGAACACGGAGATATCGCGCACGACCGCCTTGAGCGTCTCCTTGTCGATGGCAACATCCTGCCCGGAGAGGTCGCGCGCCACCTTATGGCGGATATCATGCACGCGTCGGTTCACCGCCGCGATGGTATCGCGGGAAAGCAGGTATTGACGCTCACGCTCCGCGGAGAGCTGCGCCTGGGCATCGACCTCTCCTGCGAGGCGCACGTTGTAGAGCATCTCGTATTCGGCGAAGAGCACGAAGTAGCTCACGGCACCGTGGATGACCCTCAGCGCAAGCAGAAACCCCAGAGCAGCACCTTCCCTTTCGAGGCCGCGGATGACGACGTCGAACGCAATCACCACGAGGATGACGCCCACCGCCGCACCGAGCATCAGACGGGAGTCCTTCCCAAGGCTGCCGAGCTCGCCGAGATGGCGGATGAACAGGTAGTGGTAGATGACGATGATGGCGATGACCGAGAGGTCGGACACCACGACGGCGGGAAGCTCCGCTAGCGCCGACCCCGTGGAAGCTTGGAACAGGATCCTGAGGAACTCGCCGAGGCCCGAGCCGATGTTCTGTATGGTGTAGCCCGCAGTGGCGCAGAAAAGAGCATCCCAGAAGCCCATCTCGAAGCAGCTTCCCGCAGCTGGAACGAGAACGATGAGGTAGAGCGAGTAAACAACGAAGTTGAGCACACAGCGGGCCCCGGAGAGAGGACCGCCCGTCTGTCCGAGCATGATCGCAATGGAGATGGCGAGGTTGAATCCCGCAACTAGGATTGCTGCCCGCATGCAGCGCATGGGGAAGCGATCGCGCCGAGGGAAGCGGTCGGCCATCAAGAACGTGGGCACGAGGAACAGCAGCGGCTGCATGAAGAGCGAGGAGACCAGATAGACGACGCCGAGGATGCCAGACGGTTCCAGAGAAGGGGACAGCATGCGCTATGCCCCGCTTCCCAGGTATACGGCGATGGCAGCAAGCGCCGCCCTCTTGTTTGCACGGCTCGCCCAAACCGTATCTCCCGTCGAGAGCGTGATGGCCGCATCAGCTATACCGCGCACGTGGCTCATGTTGACGATGCAGCCGCTCGAGATACGCAGAAACGGATTGCCGCCAAGCTCGTCCTCAAGCTTGCGCATCGATCCGCGTACCGAGAGACGCGACCCATCGGACAGGTGGTAGACCAGATTGTGGCCGTCCATATCGATAAAGACGAGGTCACCCGCATCGAACATGCGCATGCCGTCGCGCGAACGCACCGAAAGCGTCCGACGCATCCGCATGAGCATCACCTGCATGGCGCGGTCCATCCGCAGGTGGAAGTCCTCGTAGGTGAAGGGCTTCACGATGAAGTCAAGGGCGTTCACGGCATAGCCGTGCACTGCGTAGTTTGCCATGTTGGTAACGAAGATGATGGGCGTTGAGGTATCGTGCGCGCGCAGATCGAACGCCGCATCCATGCCGTTTTGGCCGGGAAGCTCTATGTCGAGGAAGATAAGGTCGAAATCCTTGCTTACCAACTCGTCCAGACCGATGGCGCTCGCCATGCGCACGACCTGGAACCTCTCGCCCTGCTCGGCGCCGTACGTCTCCACGGCATGCTTGAGCAACTCGGCGGCTGCATCCTCATCCTCCACGATCAAGATTCGATACATCACGCCTCCTCGCGTGGAGCACCGCTCCGAGGAACATGTTTCATCCTGAGCCAATTTTGACACAGAGCGCACCGAATATGGCACACCCCGTCAACCGGTTTCGCGAAGCCTAGCCTGTATGCGTGAGGTACTCTCGTGTGATTTCCCAAGGAGGGAAGGAAGATGGCAAAGAAGAACAGACTCAAGATGAGCAACAAGAAGTTCCGGGTGCTCCATGGCATCGGAATCTTCTTCCTCGTGCTGATCATCGCAATCGCAAACGCTATGGGAAGCGTGGCGAAGGGATTGCTCGACTCCTATGTGAGCAAGGGAAGCACGAGTGTCGTCGTTCCGTCCGACAAGGCGGGATGGGACGGCGCGTTCTATGACGTCCAGTACGCAAGCGCCGAGGAGGCCAAGGAGGCAGCCTACGCCGTGGCGCTCGAAATCCAGCAGGAGGGCACCGTGCTCCTCGCAAACGACGGTGTACTGCCGCTTGCCGCAGGCTCCACCGTGCGTCCCTTCGGCTATGCCTACGAGAATCCCATCTACGGCCAGCTCACCACGGGCGGATCCGCCAAGATGGCCAAGGATCCCGTGACGCCGGAGCAGGGTCTCTCCGCATTCGCCATCGATACCGCCGCCGTAGAGCGCATGCATGGCGCCGAGGTGGTCGCCACCATCGAAGCCCCAGGAACCAAGGTCGCCGGCGAGGCCGGTTCGATGCTGGGCGGCGACTGCAAGCTCTACGAGTACGATGCCGCCATCTATGACGGCCTCGAGGCAGCAGCCCCCGGCACCACGGGCATCGTCTTCATCACGCGCGCTGGTCAGGAAGGCCAGGATCAGAAGCACGATGCCTACGAGGACGGGACACCGCACTACCTTGCCCTCTCCGCCAATGAGAAGGGTGCCATCGCAGCCTCCAAGGCCACCTGTGACAACACAGTCGTAATCTACGTGGGCTCCGCCACCATGGAATTCGGCGAGCTCATGGAGGGCGAGTACGCAGTCGACGCCATCCTCTACTACGGCCACTGCGGTGACCGCGGCATGAGTGCCCTTTCCGACATCCTCACCGGTGCCGTGAACCCTTCCGGCCGCACCGTTGACATCTGGCCTGCCGATCTCACCAATGGCCCCACCTACACCGCCATGGGCGTCCATACCTATGACAACCTGCCCACCGCCTCCGGAAGCTACACCGACGGCGGAGAGTTCAATCGCACCTTCAACGAGTACCGCGAGGGCGTCTACATGGGCTACCGCTGGTACGAGACGGCAGATGAGGTCGATCCCAGCTTCGATTACGACGCAGCCGTGGTGTTCCCCTTCGGCTACGGCCTCTCCTACACCACCTTCGAGAAGACGCTCGATTCCGTGGTCGAGGCCAACGGAATCGTAACTGTCACCGTAACCGTTGCAAACACCGGCAGCGTCGCAGGCAAAGACGTCGTCGAGATCTACCTTGCAAGCCCCTATACCGAGCTTGACGCAGCCATCGGCATCGAGAAACCAGCCTGCCAGCTCATCGCGTTCGACAAGACCAAGCTCCTCGAGCCCGGCGAGAGCCAAACCCTTACGCTCACCTTCGCAACCGAGGAGATGGCCTCCTACAGCTACGCCCACGACAACGGCAACGGCACGATGGGTTGCTACGTGCTCGAGGCCGGCGACTACGCCATCAGCCTGCGTGCCAACAGCCACGATGTCATCGACAGCGCCAATGTGACCGTGGCAGAGACCATCTGGTACGACGGCTCCGACAACGACCATATCCGTGATGCCGAGAAGTCCATGCAGGCCTCGCTCGACGTTGACGGCAACGCCATCATCGATGACGCTGCCACCTATCAGGCTGCCACGAACCGCTTCCAGAGCATGACCGACTACATGGTGGAAGACTCCACAATCCTTTCCCGTGCAGACTGGACAGGTACGCAGCCCGACCTCCCCGAGACCCGCTCCATTCCTGAAGCCTACACCGACCGCCACGATCTCTACATCACGTTCGACCCGGCCACCGACCCCGAGTACGGCAATGTCGAGGGAAGCCTCGTGTACACCTCCGAGGCGCCTATTTCCGGCGCGAAGAATGGCCTCACCGTTGCCGACCTGCGCGGTGCCGACTACGACGACCCGCGCTGGGAGCTCCTGCTCGACCAGATCGACTGGGACGCCGATGCCGACAACATCAGGCTCAACTTCTCGGGCGATGCCTATGCAACCCAGCCCATCAGCTCCATCGGACTGCCCGGAACCGTTGACGAGGACGGCGCGAACGGCCTCAAGGTACCCGGCGGTTCGGACGGTGGCTACGACCTTACCAAGTCCTCGTCTACCGGATTCGCCCCGCTCATGGCCTCCACCTGGAACACTGAGCTCATTTACCGCATGGCTGCAGCCTTCGGTCAGGAATCCCTGCAGCACGGCATCAGCGGCTGGTACTCCCCCGCCATCAACCTTCACCGTTCCGCCTTCTCCGGACGCGTCTTCGAGTACTACTCCGAGGACCCGCTGCTCTCCGGAAGAATCGCAGCAGCCGCAGTCTCGGGTGCGGGCGACCAGGGCATGTTCTGCTACCTCAAGCACTTCGCCCTCAACGAGACCGACACCGGCCGCTCCCAGCTCATCTGCACCTGGGCTGACGAACAGACCATGCGCGAGCTCTACCTTCGTCCCTTCGAGATCGCCTTCCGCGAGGCACGCATGACCGTGAACTACTCCGCCGAGGACGGCACCATGCAGAGCCGCGTCATGCGCGCCGGCACCGCCGTCATGGCCTCGCAGACCTGCCTGGGCACCCAGCTAGGCCACACCAACCGCGCGCTGCTCATCGATCTTTTGCGCGGTGAGTGGGGATTCGAGGGCATGGTCATCTCCGACTACTGGACCTGGAACGGCGACAACCACCGCGACCTCGCCATGCGCAACGGCTGCGACACCTACCTCAACATGCCCATGAGCATGATGTGGTCCATTTCCGACTACGACTCCGCCACCAGCCGCGCCGCCATGCGCACCGCAATCCACAACACCGCCTATGCCGTTGCCAACTCCAACGCTATGCAGGGCGCGGTGCCCGGCACCACCTTCAAGGAGAACCCCGCAAGCTGGCAGTACGTCATCTGGGCCATTACCGCAGTAGCAGTCCTGCTCATCGCCAATGCGATCCGCTTGATCGTGAAGCGCGGGCGCGACGAGCTGGCCCACCCCGAGCTCTACAAGCGCGGCAAGCGCGCCGAGGCCAAGCTCCAGAAGAAGCTGGCGAAGCAAGCGTAGCAGCCTATCGACTCGCCCCCCTTCCTTGAGCCGGGCTCCTTCTGGAGCCCGGCTCTTTTTCAACACTTTTCCGCATGTGTCCAGCATCATCCAGCAATGCGGGAACTGCATAAGCAGGATGCGACATGAGCACGACCGTTTATGTCATGATTGCCTCGCGTCAAAGTTATTCGCCTATCATTTTTCATGGTGTATCCTGCGAGAAAGGATTGTCATGGCCTACGAAGACATCATCGCCAGCCTCACCCTCGAGGAGAAATGCGCGCTGCTCTCCGGCGCCACCGCGTTCGGTGCGCAGTCGTATCCTTCCAAGGGCGTACCCGAGCTCCACTTCTCCGATGGCCCCCACGGACTTCGCGTCCAGGGCGAGGGCGCCAACCATCTGGGCATCGGCGGCTCGCTGCCCGCGACCTGCTTCCCCACGGCCGTGACCGTCTCCAACACCTGGGAGCCCGAGCTCGCCGAGCAGATCGGCGTGGCGCTCGCGGAGGAGTCGGCGTCCATGAACAACAACGTCGTCCTGGGCCCCGGCCTCTGCATCAAGCGCGACCCGCTCTGCGGACGCAACTTCGAGTACATCTCCGAGGATCCCTATCTCGCAGGAAAGATGGCAGCGGGCTACGTGCGCGGCATCCAGAACAAGGGCCTCTCCGCCTGCCCCAAGCACTTCGCCTGCAACCAGCAGGAGACCCGCCGCCAGGCATCCGACTCCGTGCTCGATGAGCGCACGCTGCGCGAGATCTACCTCACCGGCTTCGAGATCGCCGTCAAGGAATCCGATCCCAAGAACCTCATGACCAGCTACAACCTGGTCAACGGCACCTACGCCAACGAGAACAAGCACCTGCTCAAGGAAATCCTCATGGACGAGTGGGGCTTCAACGGCGCCGTCGTCACCGACTGGGGCGGCTCCAACGACCACGTCGCCGGCGTTGCCGCGGGCTCCGCGTTCGAGATGCCGGCGCCCGGCCTCAACTCCGCCCGCGAGCTCGTCGACGCTGTGAACTCCGGCAAGCTCTCCATCGCGGATGTTGACGCCCGCGTCGAGGAGGCCCTCAAGCTCATCATCACCACCGATGAGGCCCTCAAGGGCTATCCCGATACCTTCGACATCGACGCCCACCACGAGCTCGCCCGCGAGATCGCAGCCAAGGGCATCGTCCTGCTCAAGAACGAGCCCGTCAGCGGCGAGAAGCTCCTGCCGCTCATGTCCGAGAAGACCGTCGCCCTCATCGGCGACTACGCCGAGACCCCGCGCTATCAGGGCGCAGGCTCCTCGCTCGTCAACTGCACCAAGCTCGACACCCTGCTCGAGGTCGCCAAGGCCGATCCGTCGATCAGGCTCATCGGCTACGAGCGCGGCTTCGAGCGCAGCGGCGCTGCCAGCACCTCGATGGCCGATGCCGCCATCGACCTCGCCCGCCAGGCCGACGTCGTCGTCATGTGCCTCGGCCTCTCCGAGGTCAACGAGTCCGAGGGCGCCGAGCGCATGCGCATGACGCTGGACGCCAACCAGACCGAGCTCCTCTCCAAGGTCCGCAACGTCAACCCGAACGTCGTCGTCCTGCTGTTCTGCGGCAGCTCGATCGAGACCGATTGGGCTAACAACGCCGCCGCCGTGGTGTACTGCGCGCTGGGCGGCCAGGCCGGCGCCTCCGCGGTCGCCGACGTGCTCACCTGCCGCGTGAACCCCTCCGGCAAGCTCGCCGAGACCTGGCCCGTCCGCTATTCCGACGTCCCCACCGCGGGCAAGTTCCCCAGCGAGGAGCTCACCTCCGAATACCGCGAGGGCCTGTTCGTGGGATACCGCTACTTCCTCACCAACCGCATCGCGCCGGCCTTCTCCTTCGGCTTCGGCCTTTCCTACACCGACTTCGCCTACACCGACCTCGAGATCGTCAACGAGGGCGTCGAGTTCACGCTCACCAACATCGGCGATGTCGAGGGCACCGAGATCAGCCAGCTTTACGTTGCGCTGCCCGAGCACAAGGTCTTCCGTCCCGAGGAGGAGCTCAAGGGCTTCGCCAAGACCACGCTTGCGCCCGGCGAGTCCAAGCGCGTCCTCATCGAGATCGACGACAAGGCCTTCCGCTACTTCAACGTGAAGACCAACAAGTGGGAGATCGAGGGCGGCACGTACGAGCTGCGCGTCGGCGCAGCCTGCGACGACATCCGCCTCATCACCAAGATCGACGTCGAGGGCACCGGCGCCCCCAATCCCTACGAGGGCCTCGACCTCTCCTGCTACGAGAGCGGCGCGGTGAAGAACGTGCCCGACGCGCAGTTCGCCGCCCTGCTCGGCCGTCCCATCCCCTCGAGCGAGACCCCGCTCGACCGCAACATCTGCTTCCGCGACCTCAACAAGAGCCGCTCGCCCATCCTCATGCTGGTCTCCGCCATCGTCACCGGCATGGTGAACAGCTCCTACAAGAAGGGCACGCCCGACCTCAACGCCCTGTTCATCTACAACATGCCCCTGCGCGCCATCGGCAAGATGGCCGGCGGCATGGCCGATATGGGCCTCGTCGACGCGCTTGTGCGCGAGGCGAAGGGCTTTGGCCTGCTCGGCATCATCCCGTTCCTGCTCATCGGCCTGGTCGGCCACAAGTGGGGTCTCGGCATCCTCGTGCTGATCCTCTGGGTGATCGGCCCGATCATCTACGCGTTCGTGAAGAACATCGTCAAGAACAACCAGTTCGCCAAGAAGCTAGCCAAATAGCCGCACGGCCTTGAGACAGAAAGGAACGCACCTATGAGCTTCATGTCCAATTTCGCCGAGAAGCACCCCAAGGCTGCGCAGTGGATCCGCGAGGGCGGTCTGTTCGTCCTGTTCAGCTACGTGGTCACCTTCATCAAGTGGGCCCTGCTCACCTTCCTGCCCGCTGCGTTCGTGGGCCTCGTGGGCACCGCCGAGTGGGGCTGGCCCGCCATCAACGTCAACATCGCCGGCGTGCCCCTCGTGCTCAACATCATCGGCAACAGCGCGGCAGACGGCGGCCTCGCCTTCACGGCTGCGAATTTCGCCACCATCATGATCGGCGAGATCATCAACTTCCCGCTTCAGCGCAACATAACCTTCCGCAGCAAGGGTCCCGTGATCCCGCAGATCCTGTGCCACTTCGCGGGCGCGCTCGCCGTGTTCTTCATCATGAACCTCTTCACCTGCATCTGGAACCCCGTCACCGGTCCGATGGGCCTCAACCTGCCCGACGGCGTCCGCAACATCGTCACGACCATCGTCACCGGCGGCGTCGCGATGGTCATCATCTTCGCGATCGACAAGACGATCTTCTCGCCCAAGTTCATGAACCCCAACTACGTGGAGGAGACGGCCGAGCCCAAGCACGCTGCCAAGTAAGCGTACCGGCCCATCCATTCCACGCAATCCCCCGCCCGCCCGGCCTTCCGCCGGGCGGGCGGTTTCATCCAAACAGCCCGGTTGCACATGAACTTGAACAGAGGGACGGAGGTACTGTTCACGCTTTCGTGTTCATGAACAGAGGGACGGAGGTACTGTTCACGCTTTCGAGATGCTTCCGTCGCAATGAACAGAGGGACGGAGGTACTGTTCACGCTTTCGAGATGCTTCCGAGGGATACCCCCGTCAATCTCTGGATCTGTCGAACCGTCAGCCCTTCTCCCTTCAGCGTGCGAATCGCTTCATCACGCTCTGCTTTCGGCAAGGCTTTTATCTCACCTAATCCCGCATCACCGAACAACTCCAATGCACGAGAGAGGCATTGCTCGTCGCTCATCCTGTTCCGACGGAATCTGACCTCAAGAGGTGACACCCCCTCATCGAACTCCTCGTGAAACGAAACGAACTGCTGTATTCCTCCGAGCATGCTGAGAACCAGATCCGTATCGCAAAGAAGCGGAACGCCTGTGTATTCGCCGTAGCTGCTCCATGGATAAGCACGGGTCTTCGACAACCCGGCCTTCTCGGGATTCTGATGGATGTATCGGGCAACCGAGAGCAGGTAATCATCCTTCTCAACAGGCTCGCTCAGGAACCGGTCTTGGAATAGGTGACCTTCCCTACCATGTCTCCGGTTGAAGTAGAGGGCGTAATCGGAAAGGAATCGCCTCATGAACATGGATAAATCGTCGCATGGGATGCAGAGGAGCAGATGCAAGTGGTTCTCCATGAAACACCAAGCAAGCATCTTACCTGACGTTCGTTCGAGATGCGTTCCGAGAAGCGAGAGGCATCTTTCCCGATCCTCATCATCCTCGAAGATAAGTTGGCGTCCAGCACCTCTGCTCATGACATGATAGATGTCAGATTCGCTGACCCTTCGTGCAGCCCTCATTCGTCCCCCCATCCGCGTGTTTTAGCGCATGATTATACGACGAGAGCCACCTCCGAAAGGATTCATTTTTATATTCGACGTGAACAGTACCTCCGTCCCTCTGTTCAGTCCTTCGTTCGACGTGAACAGTACCTCCGTCCCTCTGTTCAGTTCGTCCCTCTGTTCAGTTCAGTCCTTCGACGTGAACAGTACCTCCGTCCCTCTGTTCAGTCCCTCTCAGGATGGACGGGACGTGAACAGTACCTCCGTCCCTCTGTTCAGTTTGGTTCACAACAGGATGGCCTGCGCATCCGTATTGATAATAGTTCAATTATTCTCATACCTGCTAAAGCGCAAGGCCAACTGCCTCATCCAGCCCAAGGACGATGTTCATGTTCTGCACCGCGGCGCCGGAGGCACCCTTGCCCAGGTTGTCGAAGAGGGCCGTCACGGACGTCTGGCGATCGTTGCCGCAGACGATGACCGTGAGGCTGTCGATGCCGGAGAGCATGTTGGCGTAGAGCGTGGGACCGTTCTCGCCCAGCGGCAGCACGTGAACCAGCCGCTGCCCGTCGTAGTGCGCGGCGAGGCAGGCGTGGATGTCTGCCGTCGTGGGATTGCCGGGCAGCAGCCCGTTATGGAGCATGATCGTGGTCGCCATGCCCTTGTAGTAGTCGTCGACCACGGGCAGGAACACCGGCGGTTCGGAAAGGCCGGCGTAGCACTGCATCTCGGGCAGGTGCTTATGCGAGAGCGAAAGGCCGTAGATGCCCGGTGCGTCGAGGGCGGGCGAGCGGTCCGGATCCTCGTAGCCTGCGATCATCTTCTTACCGCCGCCGGAGTATCCCGTGAGCGAGAAGCACGTGAGCGGATAGTCCGCCGGCACGACGCCCGCCTGCACGAGCGGGGCCGCAACGGAGATGAAGCCCGTGGCGTGGCAGCCGGGGTTGGCGATGCGCTTCGACGCGGCGATCGCATCGCGCTGTCCCGCTCGCAGCTCGGGGAAGCCGTAGGTCCAGCCGGGCGCGGTACGATGGGCGGTGGAGGCATCGATGATGCACACGTCGGGATTCTCGACGAGCGATACCGCCTCACGTGCCCCATCATCGGGCAGGCAGAGGAACACCACGTCGGCGGCGTTGATGAAACGGCGGCGCTCCTCGTTGTCGTGGCGCTTGTCCTCGTCGATGCGGAGCAGCTCGAGATCGCTGCGGTCGCCGATGCGCCCGGCGATCTGCAGCCCCGTGGTACCGCTCTGCCCATCGATGTAGATCCTCGGCTTTGCCATGTCATCCTCCTGGAACGTGGACGGGGCGCAGAACCTGCCCCTCCATCCCATTGTACGGGACACCGCCGCCTGTCCTGGATAGCCGAAACCGACTCTGAACAATACTCCTCCCCTCTCCCACGCACGAAAAGCGACGGCTCCCCGAAGGGAGCCGTAGGCTGGAGCCGGAAGGAAGGGAATCGGAAAACGGGTCTATACCTCCTCGCGCTCCTTCTTGCGCTTGGCATGGTTGCGGCCTGCCGTCCACGCGAGCAGAGCCATGATGATCGCGGGGATCACCGTTGCGGCGATGCGGATCTTGGTGAGCGGCTGCATGCCGGGCACGTAGACCGATCCGGGCACGGCGCCGTTCATGGCACGGCAGTTGGCCGTGGTGTAGAGCAGGTGATGCGCGGCCTCACGGGCATAGTGGTATTCGGCGCTGTTGGCGGGATCGTAGGTGTAGGTGTTCTCGTTGGAGCGCAGGAACGCATCGGCGCCGGAGCGAATCATCTGACCATGGTCGAAGGCGGGGCTTCCCGCGTTGGCGGAGTCGGTGATGATGAAGCCATCGAAGCCCCACTCGTCGCGGACGAGCTGCTGGATGAGCGGGTAGCTGCCGCCTGCCCAGACGGCGCCGAAGCGGTTGAAGGCGGTCATCATGCCCTGAGCTGCGCGGATGGTAGTGGTGTTGAGCGTATAGGCGCCGCTCTCATCGACCGTGTAGTACGTCAGCTCGACATCGGGCGCGTGCATGCAGAACTCGAACGGGCGCAGGTAGATCTCGCGCGCGGCCTGCTCGCCCACCCATGTCGCGACGGAGCGGTCGATGCCGCCGTCACCGCGATGGTTCTCCTGGTCGTTGAACGCGAAGTGCTTGATCATCGAGTAGAAGCCCAGCTCGGCTGCTCCGTGGACCTCATGCGCGGCGACGGTGCCGGAGATGATCGGGTCCTCGCTGTAGTACTCGGCGGCGCGGCCGATGAACTGCGTGCGGTGGATGTTCATCGACGGCGCGTACCACCCCATGGCGCCGCTCGTGCCCTGGAGGTTGGCCTCGGAGGCGAGCATGCGGCCGTAGCTCTCAGCGAGCTGCTGGTTCCAGGTCTGGGCCATCACGACGGGCGAGCAGAACATCATGCCGGTGGAGCCGTAGATGAGGCCCGCGGCGGTGTCGGCGTCGATGACGAAGGGCTTGCCCACGCTCGGCAGGTAGCTGCTGCCGTAGCCGGAGTGGCCGATGATCTCGGCGTAATCTGCGGGCGTGAGCTGATCGAGCAGCTCATCCCATGCGGGGTCGTCGTAGGGAAGGCCGCGCATCTCGATGAGGGTGCGGCCGTTTTGAGCACCGTAGACGGGCGTGTCGGTGATGGTGGCGTCGTCGACGGGGTTGAGCGAATCGTGGCTGCCGAGCTGCTCGATGAGCGCAGCGGTCGCAGGCTTGCCCCAGACGAGCGAGGCGGCGTTGCCCTCGGCGTCGGTGCCGTTGATGGCGTTGCCCCATGTGGAGATGTATCCCTCGATGGGGGTGCCGTCGGGCGCGGGGAAGGTGCCCGTCCAGTCGGAGCGGGTGAGCTGGGTGCCCTCGGGCTCGGCATAGCCGAGGACCGCGGTGATCGGGTTGCCGGAGTAGGCATCGGTGGAGAAGGTCTTCGCGTCGACAGTGGGCTCGTCCGCAAGGGCGTTCTTCGCATCGATCGCGACCTCATGCGCTGCGGCGAACGAGGCGTCGCCGGCAGCCGTCATGCCATCGGAGACACCCTTGCCCTTGGCGGCGAGGATGTTGTTCATGGCGTCATGGGAGTCCTGGCCGACGGCGATGTAGTAGGTGCCGTTCTCGATGATGTAGGTGCCCGCACCATGCGCGTCGAAGCTCGCGAGCAGGGCGGGATCGACGGCGATCTCGAGCGTCTGGCTCTCGCCGGGCTCGAGGAGCTTGGTCTTGTCGTAGGCTACGAGGGCGACGGAAGCTTTCTCGATGCCGTTCTTACGGTCATATTCGGTGTAGGGAGCCTGGGCGTAGATCTGCACGGCGTCCTTGCCCGCGACGTCTCCGGTGTTGGTGACGGTCACCTTGACGATGACGGACTCGAGGTCCTTCCACTCGACCTGAAGGTCGGAGTAGGCGAACGTGGTGTAGGAAAGGCCATGGCCGAACGGGTACACAACCTCGGCGGCGTAGTCGAAGTCACCGGCGTTGCCCTGGCCGAGCACGGCATCCTCATAGCGCGTCTCGTAGTAGCGGTAGCCCACGTAGATGCCCTCGAGGTAGCTCACGTAGTTGTAGCTCGTGGGCTTGCCGTCCGCATCGAGGTACTCGTAGTCGCCGTAGTTCTGGGCGGCGGGGCTGGCGAGCGCGTCGGCCACGAAGGTATCGACGGTATGGCCGGAGGGGTTGACGGAGCCGGAGAAGATGCCCGCCAGCGCCTCGGTGCCGTAGGTGCCGGTGGACGGCACGAAGAGAATCGCCTTGATGGACGGGAAGTCGGCGACCCAGTCGAGCTCGAGCGCGCTCGCGGTGTTGACGATCAGGACGACCTCGTCGAAGTTGTCATCGAGGTACTGCAGGATCTCGAGCTCGGTGCTGTCGGGCTCGATGTAGCTCCTCGCCTGGTCCTCGGGATTATCCGCATGGTTGTACATGGAGCGGGGCATGTCGCGGCCCTCGCCTGCGACACGGCGCCACACGAACACGGGCACGGTGCCCTGGGCGCTCTCGAGCACGCCCTCGGCGTTCTCGAGCTCGGAGAGCGGGCATTCGTTGATGCTGAAGTCCTCAGCCTCGCCGAAGTTGATGGAGCCGGCACCCATGGTGTAGATCCTACCTGCACCCGTGGTGTAGAAATCCATGAGCGTCGTGTTGACCGAGAATCCCTCGGCTTCGAACGCGCTCACCAGCAGGTTCTGGTTGCCCGATGCGCCGGTGAACTGCGTCATGATGGACTGCGTGGCGGTGAGGTTCTTCACGTTCTCGGAGAAGAACGAGAAGGTGGTGCCGGGAGCGAAGGGCATGACGGCATCGTCGTTCTTGAGCAGCACATAACCCTCGGAAGCGATGGCGAAGTCGAGCGCATGCTCCGCCTCGCCGATCTCCTCGGCGGTGAAGTCGCTCTTATAGTAGTCCGCGTCGACGTCCTCGGCGCCTGCGGGAGCCTTCCAGCTCTGCTGGTAGCCGAGCATGTTGTTGGCCATGCGGCTGATCATGCCCATGGACGGGACGATGAGGTTCATCGCGAACATGATGGCGGCCATGAGCAGGCCGATCGCCAGCTTGACGATGCTCTTGATCACCCGCCCCACCTTGCGCGCGGTCGTAATCTGCTTTGACATCTCTTCCTTCCCTTCCGAATACCTTCAGTAATCAGTCCACATAGTATTCTATGCGTCTGACCTGCGGAAAGAATAGGCTACAATCATGCTACAAGTGTTGCATTCGCAAGGTTTGGAGCGCACATGCCGAACTCCCCCGCCGCCAAGCGCATCAAAGATGCCTATCTCGAGCTGTTGGAGCGGTTCCCCGACGGTCCCATCACCGTGACGCAGATCGCACAGCGCGCGAAGGTCAACCGCGTCACGTTCTATCGTCTCTACGAGACGCAAGAAGCTGTTCTGCTCGACATCCTGGACGAGTTCGATGCAAGCAATCAAGCGTATTTGAGAGAGTTTGACTCCGAGGGAGATTACTTTGTCCCAGTTCTGCACATGCTCGAGCATCACCGTCGCAGCATGCCGATGCTCCGCACCGTTCTCATGAGCAGCATGGCGCCTGTTCTCGAGAAGCGCATCGAGGATGGGATCATCAACCCAACGACCCGGAACGGCATGACCCCCGGCATGGCTCTCAGCTTCTATGTCTCCGGGCTCTCGAAGGTCATCTGCGACTGGATCCGCGGAGGCTGCAGGGAGAGCACCGACGAGCTGCTCGCGTTCCTCGAGGACGTCTCACCGTTATTTCTCAGCGTCTGACGGTTGTGCCGGGCGAACAAAGGGACGGAGGATTCATTCAGCCCCCGTCTCCCGTCCAGCCCCCGAAAACCTGTCAAAAAACCTGTCCCTTTGACAGGAAACGGCCCCGGAGCGAGGCAGGACTCCGGGGCCGTACGGGCGGGGATGTGCCCGATTGGTGCTAGTTGGCGGCTACGCGTCCTTGCCGGACTTCCACCACTTGAAGAAGCCGAACAGGACGCCGAGGCCGATGACGGCGGAGGCGGCGTAGAGCACCATCTGCCACGGAGCGAGGCCGTAGGTGATCACGGTGCCGGGCGCGACGCCGTTCATGGCGTTGGAGTTGGCAACGACGTAGCAGATGTTCTTGATGGAGTTGCGCATCGACGCGACGGCGGCGGGGCTGGAGGTGTCGCCGATGGGCGTGGAGATGGCGGCCATCGTGAGCATGTGGTCGGTGCCCGCGTAGAAGCCCTGGTTCTTGTTCATGTAGTCATACAGGTTGAAGTCGGTGATGGCGAAGCCCTGGAAGCCCCACTCCTCGCGGAGGATGCCGGTCATGAGGGACGGGCGGCCACCGGCCCACTCGGTGCCGATGTAGTTGAACGAGGACATGACGGCGAGGCAGCCGGGGATCTCGGTGGTGGAGACGGTGCCCTGCTCATCGGAGATGTACTTCATCTCGACGGGGTCGGCCTTGACGCAGTACTCGAACGGGCGCAGGTAGCACTCGCGGATGGTCTGCTCGGTCGCCCAGGTCATGATATGGGCGGTACGGTTGGTCTCCTGGTCGTTGAGCGCGAAGTGCTTGATGTAGGCGTAGCAGCCGTTGGAAGCGGCGCCGCGGACGACGTTGGAAGCGATCTCGCCACCGAGCACGGGATCCTCGGAGTAGTACTCGAAGTTACGGCCGGCGAACGGGCTGCGGTGCGTGTTCATGGCGGGGGCGTACCAGCCGTTGTAGCCGGACGCGAGGGCCTCCTGGCCGATCATCTGGCCGACGCGGTACATGAGCTCCTTGTTCCACGTCTGGGCCATGACGACCTCGGAGCACCAAGCGCAGTTGCCCGTGGAGCCCATGAGGCTGGTGAAGCCGGCGGGGCCGTCGGGATCGGAGGTCTTGGGCTTGCCGATGGAGGGGATCTCGGCGGTGTTGTAGGCGCCGTCGTTCAGGACCGTGACCATCTCGTCGACGGTGACCTGATCGATGAGCTGATCCCACAGCGGATCGTCTTTGGGCACACCGCGGAGCTGGATGAGCTGGAGGCCGTTCTTCGCACCGGTGGTGGGCATCTCGACGTCGGAGTGCTCATCGGCATAAGCCTTGGCGTCGAACATCGCGACGGTGATGCCGGCGTCAGCGGTGGTCTTGTCCTGCGCGCCATCGGGGAAGGTGCCCGCGAAGTCCGCACGCGAGAACATGGTGGTGTTGGCCTGCATGTAGGCAGTGCAGTCATCGAACTTGTTGGAGGTCGGGTTGCCAGTGGCGGAGTCGGTGTTGTAGACCTCGGCACCGAGGGCGATAGTCTCCTCAGCCACGACATCATGGCTGTTGAGGCGGAGGCTGATCACGTAGTCGCCGGCATCCTGGACATAGGCGCCCTGGGAGCTGTCCCAGCTGGCCATGTTGCGGACGGGGAAGCTGATCTCGAGGGTCTGGCTCTCGCCGGGGGCGAGGAGCTTGGTCTTGTCGAAGTTGCCAAGCACGACGGCGCTCTTCTCAAGGCCGCCCTTGGTGTAGGGAGCGCTGTAGTAGATCTCGACGACATCCTTGCCGGCGACGGAACCGGTGTTGGTGACGGTCACCTTGGCGACGACGTTATCGCCCTGGACGACCACGGAGTCGAGGGTCTCCTCGAAGTCGGTGTAGGAGAGGCCATAGCCGAACGGGAAGACGACGGCCTCGTCATAGTCGATGAAGCCCTCGACGGCAGCGGTCTCGTAGTAGCGGTAGCCGTAGTAGATGCCCTCTTCGTACTCGACGAAGTAGGCCTTGTCGCCCTGCTGGGTGTAGTAGCCGGAGACATCCGTGTACTGGAAGCTGCCGAAGTTGTTGAAGGTCGGGTCCTTCGTGAAGTCGGCTGCCCAGAGGTCGGTGGTGCGGCCGGAGGGGTTGATCTGGCCGGCGATGACCTGGCCGACGGCGGTGGCGCCGGTAGCGCCGAGCGAGCCGACGTGCAGGATGGCGTCAACCTCGTACTCACCCTCGGTGAGGATGCCCACCTCCATGGTGGTGGAGAGGTTCAGGACGACGACGACGTGATCGGCACCGGCCTTGGCGGCCGCGATAAGGTCCTTCTCCTCCTGGGTGAGCTCGAGCTGGTGCTGGCCCTCGACGTAGTTGGCGGTTTCAGCGTTGGCCGTGAAGTTCTCGGAAGCGCCAGAGTTGAGCGTGCCGAGCAGGTCCTGGCTGAGGTCGCCGCCCTCGCCGCCGCCACGGCCGATCACGACGACGGCGGTGGTGCCGGAGAGGGAGTTCTGGGCGTCAGCGGGATAGGCGGACCAGGGAATCTCGCCTGCATAGTAGGCAGAGGTCTGGGGGCTGTCCATGACGATGTTCGCCTTGGGATAGTTGGCGTAGTTGGCCAGGGCGAACTGGTACAGCGAGTCGTTCACCGTGAGGCCGGCGTTCTGCAGGCCGGCGAGGAAGTCGATGCACGACGCGGGATCGACGGTACCGGAGCCGGCGCCGCCGTAGATGGGATCGGCGGAATAGCGGCCCATGAGCGTCACGGTGCCGGTGACGGGCAGCGCACCGTTGTCGTTCTTCATGAGGACGATGCCCTCGCCCTCGACCTCGGCCACCATCTCCTCGGCCGCCTGGGTTGCCAGGACGCGGCCGCGGTACTCGGTGGTGTAGTACGCGGTATCCCAGTCCTCGGAACCCTCGGCGACCTTGACGGAGACGGGATTGCCGCCGCCCGGCGCGTACTTGTCGAGGGTCGAGTCGAACATGACCGCAGCGATGTTTGCCGCAACCACGGCGATCGCGAGGATCGCGAGGATGATCGGCAGGACTTTGCTGCGTCCCTTCCCTGTTGCCATAGCTCCTCCTATTAAACGTTGTCTTATAGCCGCCATGAACCCTTCCCGAATAGGCTGAGGCGACAAATCACCATTTGTGAATATACCATGAAGACCGCTCGCCTCTGGATAGCTTGACGCAGGCTGTCGGAATTGCAGCGCAAATAGCAGCTTGCCCCGCCCATGGGGACAGGTACCGCGTGCGGAATGGCACAGGGGGACAGGTACCATGCGCCATTCCGCACATGGTACCTGTCCCCCTGTGCCATTCCGCACGCGGTACCTGTCCCCATGGGCGAAACGTTCCATCGTCCAAAGGAAACGCCGCCCCGCTGACGCGGGGCGGCGCAGGCTGCGAAACCTTCTGCCTAGGCGATTAGGCGTTGGGCTGCCACTGCTCGAGCTGCGGCTCGGTGAGCGGAGCGGCCTTGTAGGTCTTGGTGCGGTCGTCGTCGATGATGCCGGACCAGTTGAGGCCGAAGCCGAACTCATAGGTGTTGCCGGCGGCGTCGGTATAGCACTCGACCGAACGCGGGGTGTCCTCGTTGAGGGCCTCGACGGCGTCCATGTCCTTGGGCATCGGGTGGCTGAGCAGGCCGTAGGGTTCCACGGCGCCGGTGATGATGTTGGCGTACGCGAAGTCGGCAACGCCGCCGAAGCCGAGCAGGATGGCGTCGGCATACGGCTCGATCTCGCCGAAGCACATCGGACGGTCGGCGTCGATGCAGAGGATGAGCTTGGCGCCCTCGGGCAGGGACTTCTTGAGGTCGATGACCATGTCGAGATCGGCCTCGTTGGTGGCGAAGGTGCTCTCACCGAAGTACGCGCGGTTCTGGAGCTCGCCGTACTCGTCCACGGGGTTCAGAGACTCCTTGCGGACGTTCGGGCCGTCGGCGGTGTACGGACGGTACTGGAGGGTGATGGGCTTCCAGTAGGGGCCGGGCTCGGCAGGCGTGCCCATGATGATGGTCATGAAGTTCGGGCCGCCCTGGACGCCCTGGTAGGCGTCGGAGGGGTTGTTGATCTTGACGACCGCGTACTTGACGTCGGTCATGTCGGCAAGCTTGGTGATGTTCTCGGGAGCGAGCGTCTCGGCCTCGGCGACCTCGTCGGTCACGGCATTCTCACCGAACAGGTCGAGCGGGAGATACGGGGTGATCATCGCGGGGCTGGAGCCGAAGAAGCTCTGAACCTCGGGCGAGAACTTCTGCGGGATGTAGACCTTGCCGGCGAGGCCGTCCTTGGAGATGACGCCGTCGTTCTTGAGCATGATGATCGACTTGTTGGCGGCATCGGTGCCGAACGCAGCGGCGGCCTCGGACTCGAGGATCGCCTTGGCGGCGGAGCGGTCGCTGTAGGGGTTGTCGAACAGCTGGACCTTGTTCATGAACTTGAAGACGTGGCGCGCGTGATCCTGGTACTGGGCCAGGGCCTCCTCCTCGCCGACCTCGGCGACAAGGGCGTTCCACGCGGTGGTGCCGTTCTCGATCTCGAAGGAGCCGCCGTGCTGGTCGATGCCGGCGCTGTACATCTTCTGGAGACGCTGCGCACCGTCGAGCAGGCCGACGCCGTGGCCGGTGCCGGAGGAGATCATCCAGTCGGTGGTGAGCATGCCGTCCCAGCCGGTGTTGCGCAGACCGGAGAGCAGGTACTCGGAGAAGCCGGCGCCCACGTGCTCGCCAAGGCCGTCGGGGTCGTTGGGATCATAGGGGATGCCGTAGCAGGGCATGACGGCCGCCATCTCCTCGGTGGAGGAGTCGAGATGCATGCCGCCGTCCAAGAACGGGACCAGGTGGGCCTTGAACTGGCCGCCCGGGAAGACGTTCCACTTGCCGGAGTCGGAGTGGTCGTCACGGCCGCCCTCGTTGGAGCCCTCGCCCACGAAGTGCTTCAGCATGACGCCGACGGAATCCTTGCCCCAGCCGAGGTCCTGCGTGGCCTCGTCGTCGCCCCACGTGGACTGCATGCCGCCGCCGAACTCGGCCGCGAAGTCGCGGTTGAGGGCAGGGTCGTTGCCCACGGAGCCGGACAGGCGGGTGCCGCGGATCTGGGTGTAGAGGTCGATCTGCGGGCCGAGCTCGCAGGTGATGCCCATGGAGCGCCAAGCGCGGGCCTGCCACATGCCGGCCTTGTGCCAGATGTCCTTGTCGAAGGTGGCGGCGAGACCCACGGAGCCGGGCACGTTGAAGAGGCCCGCCGGGTCACGGGAGTTGATGTAGGGGATGCCGAACTTGGTTGCCTCGGCCGTGGCCTGGACCTTGTTGATCCACTGGACGTCGGAGGCGAAGGAATCGAGGGTGTAGGACAGACGCGAGACGCCGGAGCAGGAGCCCTGCTCGATGAGGTTGAAGGACTCGGTGTCGGTGGACGTCTGGTTGTCCGAGGTGCCGCCGTGGAACATGACGGGGATGATCTCCTCGCCGGTCATCATGGCAGCGAGGGCCGCGGCGCGGTCGTCGCCGGTCTGGCGCCAGTCCTCGTAGAGGTCGAGCTTGCCGTTGCCGTTGAGGTCCTTGAAGGCGAGGCCGTTGACCTGGATGATCTTGGCCGCATCCTGGACGCCGAGCTCGACGCCGCCCTCGGGATTGGTGACCTTGGTCCAGCCGTCGCGGGTCTGCTCGGAGGTCCACAGGGCCTCGGTGCCCTCGGCGTCGGGGTCGATGGGGTACGCATCCGCTGCGGGGGCGGCGAACTTGTCGTCTGCGGGTGCAGCGTCGCCGCCGTCGGCGGGTGCGGGGGCACCGCCGCCGTTGCAGGCCGCGAGGCCCGCTGCCGCCGCCGCGAGCGCGGAGCCGGCGAGGAAATTCCTACGGGTGAGCTTTGCCATGTACTCTCTCCTTTTTTATCTTCCCAAAGGCGCGGGCGGGTGCCCGCGCCCCTCCTTCCCAAGCGGATGCGGCCTAGCCGTAGAAGTCGAAGTTGATGGTGTCGAAGCCGTCGATGCCGAAGTCGGCCGCGTTGCCCTGCATGGTGGCCTGGTCCACCACGGTGAGGGTGATGTCGCCGGAGGACAGGTGCAGGGTGACGGACTCGGCGGTGCCCTCGTAGGTGCCGGAGTCGGTCAGCAGGTCGGCGTGGGCCTCGAGCGGGGTGACCTGCACGCCGCCCTGGTCGTCGAAGATGACGTCGAGCATCTGCTCGTTGCCGCCGGCGGTGCCGTAGACGGTCTCGCCGGTGACCTCGACGGAGCCGCGCCACTGGCCGGCGAAGAAGCTGTAGTCGGTGTCGGCGGCCGCGGTAGCCTCGGCACCGCTGTCCGCGGGAGCGGCCTCGCCGCCGCCGTTGGATGCTCCGCCGCCGCAGGCCGCGAGGGCCAGGACGAGCGCCGCCGCACCGAAGAGCTGGGCGATCTTCATGTTCTTCATATCTCTTCCTTCCTTCGTACTGCCCGTCTCCTACGGGCATGCCTCGATTCGGCACCGCAGTGCCGAATGTACTGACTTGGATGGTACGTATTCGCAAACGGCATCGTCGGGCATCTGTCGCAACGTGTCAGTAAGCAGGCGCAGATTACCGCACACGGTCAGCAGCCTGCTCGAGGCATCTGAACGTACCTCTGTAGGTGTACCCTACTGTTTTGAAGGAAGGACAACGGGGCAATCTATGTATCGATTTCTGATCATCGAGGATGACCAGGCCGCTGGCGAGACGCTGCGGTCGTTGGTTGCGCGCTATCTCGACGAGCACGGGGTCAATGCGCATATCGAATGGATGCGATCGGCGTTCGACTTCATCGGGTTCAAGCAGCATTGGAACCTCGTGTTCATGGATATCGGCCTGCCCGGCGTCGACGGCATGGAGGCCGCGCATCTCCTGCGCGAGCGCGACTCGGAGACGCTCCTCATCTTCGTGACCGACCTCGCGCAGTTCGCGATGAAGGGCTACGAGGTCGATGCGCTGGACTTCGTGGTGAAGCCCGTCAACTACCAGAGCCTCTCCATGCGCCTCGACCGCGCCATGCGCATCCTCGCGGGCAAGCAGATCACCAACATCTACCTCTCCACGCGGTTCGGCGCCCGCGTGTTCCCCATCACCGACCTCGTGTTCGCAGAGGTGCGCGGCCACAACCTGGAATATCACCTCCTCGACGAGACCATCACCGTACGTGGCACCATGTCCAAGCTCGAGGATGAGATGGACTCCGCACGGTTCATCCGCATCTCCAACAGCTGCCTTATCAACGCCGATCGGATCCACTCCATCAACGGATCGGTCGTGCGCATGTGCACAGGCGACGAGCTTGCAATCTCGAGGACCAAGAAGAAGAGCGCGCTCGAAGCGCTTGCGAGCTATTACGGAGGAGGAAGCTGATGGATACCGTCGAGGCCATCCTCGTCCCCCTCATCACGCTCGCCATGTTCGCAACGCCCGCACTGCTCGTATCCGCCCCGTTCCCGCGCCGCAATCATTTCGAGGTACGTGTAGCAGCCTGCCTGGCGGTGATGCTCGCGATCTTCGTCTTCTGGCAGCCCGCCGTCGACCTTTCCACGTCCGAGTACATCCCGGTTGGTGATTTCGTCTTCATGGCGGTCTTCTTCGCCGCGACGCTCGCCAACATGATGCTCGTCATCCTCATCTGCCATCGCGTCTCCGCTATGACAGCCTGTTACGCGACCACGATCGCCTACACCGTCCAGAACCTCGGATCGGGCGTCTCCGAGCTCGTGGCGCTTCTTGCGGACACGTCGGTCGCGCCGGGCAGGCTCTTCATGATGCTGCGCATGTCCATTTTCTGCCTTATCGCATTTGCGCTCTACTATCTGTTTATCACCAAGCGCATTTCGCGCGAGGCCCCGCTGCAGGTTCCGGGCAAGCGGGTGTTCGCCCTCTTCCTCACCGTCATCCTCGTGAGCATCGTGTTCGATATGGGCGTGAAGCGTCTTCCTGGTCTGGGCATCGACATGAGCTACCTCATCCTGTTCCGCATCACCCAGATCGTCATGGTCTTCACGATCCTGGCACTCGAGTTCGAGCTGCTCTATTCGAGCAGCATGAAGGTCCAGAACGCTACCATCGAGCGCCTCATGCGCGACCGCGAGGCGCAGTACGAGCTCTCGCGCGACACCATCGACGCCATCAATATGAAGATGCATGACATCCGCCATCAGATCCGCCATCTCGAGGATGGTTCGGAGGGTACAGCGGTGCTTGACAAGGGGGTCCTGCAGGATATCGCGCGCGAGGTCAACGTATACGACACGCATGTTACGACCGGCAACGACGCCCTCGACACCATCCTCACCGAGAAGACCCTGCTGGGCGAGCGCGAGCAGATCTCGCTCGCCTCGATCGTCGACGGCGAGGCGCTCGCCTTCATGTCGCCCACCGACCTGTACGTGCTCTTCGGCAACGCCCTCGAGAACGCGTTCGAGGCCGTGCGCAAGCTCGACGATCCTGAGAAACGCAACATCTCGCTGCTCGTCCGCCGCGTCGCCAACATGGCGTCGATCCATATGGAGAACTACTTTGCGGGCGAGATCGTCTACGATGCGTACGGCAACATCATGAGCAGCAAGATGAACCGCGAGGAGCATGGCTACGGCGTTCGCTCGATGCGCCAGATCGTCGAGAAGTACGGCGGCACGATGACTCTCTCGGCCGAAGGCCAGACCTTTTCGATCAACATCCTCATCCCCATCCCATAGCGCCGGATCCGGCGGTGAACACAAAGCGGCACCCCGCCCGGAGAGAGGGGGCGGGGTGCCGTAGTGCTATTGCGATTCCTGCTTGGGAAGGAGCGGGAAGATCGCCGAAGGAAGGAGTTACTCCTTGCTCCACTCGCCAGGCTTGACCTCGGTCTCGGGCTCGGTGAGCGGGGCGGCCTTGTAGATGGCGGTGCGCTCGTCGTCGATGACGCCGGACCAGTTGAGGCCGAAGGCGAAGTCGTAGGCATTGCCCTCGGAGTCGACGTAGACCTCCAGGTCGCGGGGGACGTCCTCGAGGCTGGCCTCGACGGCCTCCATGCTCGCGGGCATCTGGCACGGGAGCAGTGCGGAGGGCTCGACCTCGCCCTTGAGGATGCGGCCGTAGGCGGGACCGAAGGCGCGGCCGGAGGAAGCCCAGCTCCAGAGGATGGCGTCGGCGGACGGCTCGATCTCGTGGAAGCACTGCGCGTTGTTGGTGCCCTCGACGATCAGGATGATCTTGGCGTTGGGCATGGACTCGCGGAGGGAAAGCAGCGTATCAAGCTCGCTCTCGTTGGAGGCAGTCACGCTCTGGCCCTTGTAGGAGCGGTTCTCCTTGGCGCCGTCGACGATGTCGCCCGCAAGCGAGGGATCGCGGGCCGTGTCGGCGGTGTAGGGACGATACTGCAGGGAGATGGGCAGGTACTTGGGGGCATTGGGGTCGACGGGCGCCGCATTCGGGCCGAATCCGCCACCAGACTCACCAGCGCCGGTGTTGGGGCTGGCCATGATGTAGACGATGTACTCACACGAAGCGAGATCCTCTGCAGAAGGCGCCACGAGGTCGCTAGCCTTGTACTCGTACTCCTTGGGGGCGTTGGGATCGGGCTCGGCAGCCATGGGGCCGAAGCTGTTCTGCTGCTTCTCGTGAGCCTCGTCCTGCGGCACCTCGGCGGGATAGGTCTCGGTCACGACGGTGAAGAGCTCGTTGGCGAGGTTCTCATCGATGGCGAGCTCGAAGTGCTTGGGCATGGTGTCGAAGAAGCCGGAGCCACCCTTGAGAAGCGTCGGGATGTAGCACTTGGGCTTGCCGGTGATGCCGGCGGCGGAGAGTACGTTGCCCTTGTTCTTGAGCATGACGATGGACTTGTTGGAGCACTCCTGGCCGAACTCGGCTGCGGCTGCGTCCTCGAGGACGGTCTTGGCGTATTCGGTGTCGGAGTAGGGGTTGTCGAAGAGCTGGACATGGTTCATGACGGTGAAGATGTGGGCTGCGGACTGCTGCAGACGGGCGGTCGCTGCCTCCTCGCCGTTGGCCTCCTTGTAGAGCTTGTAGCCCTCGAGGCCGATCTCGGGTGCCCAATCGCCGCCCACCTGGTCGACGGTGGCGTCGATGAGCTTCTTGAAGCGCTGGCCCTCGGTCATGTCCTTGACGCCGTGGGCGCGGTCGCCGAAGTCGGTCGGGCGCAGGATCTGCCAGTCGGTGGTGACCATGCCATCCCAGCCGGCGTTGCGCAGGATACCGATGTTGCGGGCGTTGTAGGCACCGCCCCAGATGGGGCCGAGGCTCTCGTCTTCGGTGTAGGCAATGCCGTAGTTGGGCATGACGGCCGCCATCTGGCCGGTCGTGGACTCGAGCTTGAGACCGCCGTCAAGGAACGGAACGAGGTGGGCGTTGAAGTTGTCGCCGGGGAAGACGTCGTACTTGCCAGCGTCGTTGTGGTCGTTGCGGCCACCCTCGACGGCACCGGCGCCGACGTAGTGCTTGAGCATGATGGCGACGGAGTCCTTGCCCCAGCCCTTGTCGTCGGTGCAGGCGTCATCGCCCCACGTGGACTGCATGCCGCCACCGAAGAACTTGGCGACGTCGCGGTTGGCCGCGGGATCCTCGCAGATCGAGCCGCCGAGGCGGGTCCACACGACGTTGGTGCCGATGTCGACCTGCGGTCCGAGGTTCACGCGCAGACCGCACGCGCGCCAGGCGCGACCGGTGTAACGACCGGACTTCTTCCACAGCTCGGGGTCGAAGGAGCTGACAAGGCAGTGATTGTCGGGGATGTCGTAGAGCTGATAGGGATCGGTGGAGTTCATGTAGGGGATGCCGAACTTGTCGTTCTCCTCGCACCACTGCTGGATGGCGTTGACCCACTTGATGTCGGTGGCGTAGGAGTTGAGGTTGGAGTTGGCGCGGGAGACGCCGGCGCGGAGACCCTGGCCGAGCTTCTCGGTAGTTGCCTCGTCCAGCGGCACTGCGGAGCTGGTGAAGCCGTCATGCCACATGAGAGGGATGATCTCCTCGCCCGTCATCTGGGCTGCGAGGGATACGGCGCGGTCCTCATCGCTCTGGCGCCAGTCCTCGTAGAGGTCGAGCTTGCCGTCGCCGTTGGCATCGCGGAAGGCGAGGCCGTTGACCTGGATCATCTTTGCCGCATTGGCGACACCGATCTCGACATCGTTGGGGTTGGTGTAGATGATGAAACCGCTACGGGACTCCTTGGTCTCGTACAGAGCCTCGACACCCTCGCCATCGGGCTCGATGGGATACGCGGACGCATCGGGAGCGGCGTAGATGTCGTCGGCGGGAGCTGCGTCGCCGCCCTCGGCCTCTCCGCCGTCGGCGGGCGCGGCGCCCTGGTTGCAGGCGGCGAGGCCTGCCGCGGCGGCTGCCAGCGCGGAGCCTGCGAGGAAGTTCCTACGGGTGAGTTTTGCCATTTCTCTCTCCTTCTCTTTTGCCCTGCCTATCAGGGCTTTTTCCCTTGGCATACAGGATGCCAGCAAGAGAGAGGCGCAACGAAAGCTGCCGTAACCCGTCGAAACCTTGTCGTGGTCGGGAATCGAGCGAGCGCGAACAAGCGGCACACGTTCTACCCGGTGAAACGTGTGCCGCTCGATAAAAAACCGGCCCCGCGCTGAGGCGGGGCCGGCAAGGAAGGACTGTCCAGGCTGATCTTAGCCGTAGAAGTCGAAGTTGATGGTGTCGAAGCCGTCGATGCCGAAGTCGGCCGCGTTGCCCTGCATGGTGGCCTGGTCCACCACGGTGAGGGTGATGTCGCCGGAGGACAGGTGCAGGGTGACGGACTCGGCGGTGCCCTCGTAGGTGCCGGAGTCGGTCAGCAGGTCGGCGTGGGCCTCGAGCGGGGTGACCTGCACGCCGCCCTGGTCGTCGAAGATGACGTCGAGCATCTGCTCGTTGCCGCCGGCGGTGCCGTAGACGGTCTCGCCGGTGACCTCGACGGAGCCGCGCCACTGGCCGGCGAAGAAGCTGTAGTCGGTCTCGGCCGAGGCCTCGGCCGCGGGCTCGGAGCCGGCGTCGGCGCTGCCGCCGTCGGCGGGGGCGGCGGAGCCGCCGCAGGCCGCGAGGGTCATGGCGAGGGCCGCGGCGCCGAAGAGCTGGGCGATCTTCATGTTCTTCATGGTTTTCTCCTTCACTGTAGAATCCCCTTCCTGGGGTTGTCCGCTTACCATTGAACTCCCTTTTCCCATGGATGTGCGAAATAGTCGTAAACTGTCCATATCTCAGCGCAACCTGCACGGTATTGGAGCAAGATGCATCGGATTCTTATCATCGAGGACAGCGACAAGGCCGCGAACACGCTCCAGAGCCATTTCGACCGTTATGCTGCCGAGACGGGCATCGAGTGCTCCGTCACCCGCAAGATCAGCGCGTTCGACCTCGCTGGCGGCGATGAGGCACATTACGACCTCATCTTCCTCGATATCGAGCTTCCGGGAATCAACGGCATGGAAGCCGCAGAGGCCATGCGCGAGCACGACCCCGAGACCCCCATCATCTTCGTGACGAACCTCGCCCAGTATGCCGTGCACGGCTATGCCGTCGACGCGCTCGACTTCGTCGTTAAACCCGTCGAGTACTACGACTTCAAGCTCCGCATGGACAAGGCCATGCGCAAGATCGGACGCACCGAGCAGCGCTCGCTGCGCATCCCCTCCGAGAGCGGATTCCGCATCGTCTCGGTTGCGGATATCTGCTATATCGATGTCTCCAACCACGACCTCGCCATCCATCTCGCGTGCGGCGAGACGGCCATCATGCGTGCAACGCTTTCCAAGATGGAGGAGGAGCTCGCGGGAACCACCTTCGTGCGCATCTCCAACAGCTGCCTTGCCAATATGGCGCATATGCGCGAGATCCAGGGCAACGACATCGCCATGGCAAACGGCGACACCGTCTATTTCAGCCGTTCAAGGCGCAAGCCCGCTTTGGAGACCATCGCGCGTTACCTCGGTGGGAGCCTGTAGATGCCCACCCAGATGACGATCTTCCAAGTTGCCTCGCAATTCGCGCTTTGCATCGCGGCAACGATTCTTTATGCGCGCAGACTATCCAGACGCAACGGATTCCATATCCGTGCGATAGTCGCAGGTGCCGTCGCCATCGCCGCATGCGCGGCAGCCATCGCCGCAGGCTACACGCTCTACCCTACCCTCACCGATGACCCCAGCTTCTTCATGGCGATCGTCATGTTCGCCGTGGTGGTAGCCGCCCTCACGGGCTTCGTCCTCTTTCTTTGGGATGCCTCGCCATGGACGGCCTTCTTCTGCGCCTCGAGCGGATATCTCATCCAAAGCATCGTACTCGGGCTCGACAGGATCCTCCATATCACCGGTATCGTCCAAGTTCCTTTTTCGGAAGATGGCGTCATTCCTGTTGGAGACGTTCTCTCGCTGCTTGCCTGCACGATAGCGGTATTCGCTCTTTTCTACTGGTTTGTTGCACGCCGGCTCGAGCGCAGCGTGCTTCTCACCGTCCGCAACCCCGTCATGGCAGCATCCATTGCAATCGCCATGGCCGTCACGCTCGTGTTCGATCTTGCCATCAAGGACATCATGGTATTCGAGCTCCCCTGGCGCTACAGCATTGTCCTCGTCGTCATCTACCTCGTCGTCTGCATCTTCATCCTCATCGCTGAATACGAGATTCTCTACAACCAGCACCTCCAGGCAGACGTGGCAACCATTGAGCGCGCGATGGCCGAGCAGGAGCATCAGTTCGAGCTCTCCCGCGAGACCGTCGATGCCATCAACCGACGCGTTCACGACATCCGCCACCATGTCGCCAAGCTCCTTGCGGGAGAAGACGCCCCCGCCGATGTCTCGAAGGAGACCTTGCGCGAGGTCGTGCGCGAGATCAGCATCTACGATGCCGCCGTCAAAACGGGAAACGCCTCACTCGATGTGGTCCTCACCGAAAAGGGCCTGCTCTGCAGGCGCGATGGCATCACGCTCTCGTCGGTCGCCGACGGCGCGGCGCTCGCCTTCATGACAGCGGCGGACATCTATACGCTCGTAGGCACCGCCCTCGACAATGCCATCGACGCAGTTCAGACTATCGAGGACGGCAGCCGCAGATCCATCTCCTTCAACCTACGCTCGCAGATGGGCATGGCCTCGCTCTCCGTCGAGAACTATTTCGCAGGCGAGCTCGAGCTGGTCGACGGCTTGCCCTTGAACAGGGGCATCGGCATGGAGAAGATTCTCACGGTGGTGGAGCGCTATGGCGGAACGCTTATCTGCTCCATCAGGGACAGGGTCTTCCATCTGGATGCCCTTATTCCCCAGGGATAGCGCTTCGACAGCCGCGGTGCGGGCATGAAAACCCGCTGGTGATGCGGCTTTTCCGATACCGTCTTCTTGCATCACGATAACATGCAGATTAGTAATATATAACTGCCCAAATATGCAGTATTCCGATTCTTCATGAGCACAGATGCGATAATGCACATCACCAGCAGGTTTTTACGGCCAAAGAGAGGCTTAGCGGCGTCTGCGTTTCTTCCATTTGAGCCAGCGAACGCGCATGGCCTTGCGTAGAGTTGCAGCCTGGCCCTTCATCTGCTGGCGTCCCTCGGCATCGAGCCAGCGCCTGCGCGAGAAGAAGTTCCAGAGCGTCACCATCATGGTGGCGATCAGCTTCACGATGGAAAGGTTGATCGGCGTGTTGGGAATGCGCAGCATGCCGATCCAGATGATGATCTCGTTCAGCACGAGCGCTACCAGCGAAAGCACCACGAAGAGGCCGAACTGGCGTCTGCGCGAGATGTCCTGGCGCCGCGTGAACACGAATTTCATCGAGAGCAGGTAGTTCAGCACGAGCGAGACCGTGAAAGAGATGGCACCCGCGAGCACCGGATCCATACCCAGCAGCTGCGAGAGCACCATGAGCAGCACATAGTCCACGAGGAACGTGGAGGTGCCCACGGCGGCAAAACGGGTGAACTGCTTGACCGACTGCCGCATCGCACCCCCTCTCCCGCTTGCTATCTGCAAGTATACAGCGGGTCGGAAAACGGTCGTCGGCAGCCTCGCGTGAACGGCACCGCGTATCTGCTAGGTGCCCGCGATGATCTCCTCGGCGACCTCGCGACGGGTGATGCAGCGGTTCATAGCCTGCTTCTCGATAAAGCGATGCGCTGCGGGCTCATCCATCCCGATCGTGGAGATGAGCACCCACTTGGCCTTGTTGACCAGGCGAATCTCGGCCATCTTCTCCTCGATGGAAAGCGCATGCTCCTCGAGTTTGCCCAATCTGCTGCTCGCGCTCGCCATCCAGGAGAGCGCGAGGGCGAGCAGCGGGCGGGATGTGGGCTTGGGCAGCGTGAACACGCCGAACGGCGATACCTTCGCCTGCACCTCGGGGTGGATGTCATGCGCAACCAGCAGCAGGGCGACCGTGCGGCGCGCAGCGCATACGTCGATGGAGAACCGCACGCCCGGATCGTCGGGAAGCGGCGAGTTCACGATCACGAAATCGTATTCGCGCACGCCCCACGCGCGCTTTGCGGCGCTCACGCTCGAGACATGCTTGACGGGGCTGTAGCGCGAAGCAGGAAGCAGCGTCGAGAGCACCTCCTCGAACTTCTCGGCAGCAGATACCACGAGCACGCTGCACACGCGCTCCATGCCATCCGGCCTGTGAGCTCCGCCCTGCTCCATCTCGCTGACCTATGCCCTAAGATATGCGGTAAGGACCTCGGCGGGAACATGCGCTGCGACAAAGGCGCTCGCCGAAGCGGCCGCACGCGCCTCGGCAAGGCTCGTGGGGAGCCGTTCGAGCCCTTCGAGCATCTCGGCAGATGCCGAGAACAAATCGATATCGCAGGGCTCGGGAAGCGCAAGGCCGCCCTTCATGCCGTCCAGCGCTGCGTGGATGAGCAGCGCGAAGGCAATATAGGGATTCGCACTCGGATCGGGCGAGCGCAGCTCGGCGCGGCGATACTCCCCCATCGCCGCCGGGATCCTCACCAGCTGCGAGCGGTTCTCGGCCGACCAGGACACGTACGCGGGAGCCTTATCGCCGCCCAAGCGCCGATACGAGCCCTCGGTGGGATTGAGGAAGAGCGTCATGGCGCTTGTCTGGCTGAGAATGCCCGCGACCATGGACCCGAGCGCGGCCTCGCTGAACGGATGCGGCGCCATATTGATGTGGAAGCCGTTGCCGGGCGCATGCTCGAGCGGCTTGGCGGAAAAGTCCGCACAGAGGCCGTTGCGATGCGCGATCGTGCGTACCACGCGCTGGAACATCATCGTGTTGTCGGCAGCCGTGATCGCATCGGCGTAGCGGAAATCGATCTCGTTCTGCCCCGGCCCCTCCTCATGATGCGAGCTCTCGGGATGGACGCCCATCCGCTCGAGGGTGAGGCACACCTCGCGGCGAACGTTCTCCCCTCGGTCCTCGGGCGCGATATCCATGTAGCCCGCGGAATCGCAGGGGCGCTGCGTGGGCCTTCCCTGCTCGTCGAGCTCGAAGAGATAGAATTCCTGCTCGGCACCGAAAGATAACACGATGCCTGCCTGCGCGGCACGTTCGACCGCCCGTGCGAGGAGGGCGCGCGTGTCGCAGGGAAACGCCGAGCCGTCGGGACGGACGATCGACGAGAACAGCTGCACGACCCGCCCGTGCTCGGGGCGCCAGGGAAGCGGCACCAGCGTTGCCGCATCGGGATGCAGGATAAGATCGCTTCTCTCGACGCCCGAGAACCCCGCGATGGCCGAGCCGTCGATCGCGATGCCCTGCTCGAAGGCGCGCGGCAGCTCGTCTGCCATGATGGAGATGTTCTTCTGCGTGCCGAACACATCGCAGAAGGCGAGGCGGACGAACTTCACGTCATCCTCGCGCACGTATTGCAGGACCTCGTCTTGCGTATAGCCCATGGCCCACCCCGTCAGTTCGTGACGTACATCTGCCTATACAGGTTGGCGCTGTCGGGGGCCACCACGGTGAACGGCACCGACAGCACCTCGTCGACATCGTATGCGAACACCTCGCAGAACTCCGCCAAGAGCACGCGAAGTTCCTCACGTTCGAAATCATCTATAACCCGAGCTGTAACCTGATCGGGGAACACGATGCCGCGGCAGTCCGCGCGCAGGAACATCCTGCCGCCGTGCATGCCCGTGCAGGGGAAGTTGCCCACGATCCTGCGGGGCCTGTCCGAGGCACGCTCCGCGAGGTCGAGCACGATGATCGTGCCGCCCGCCTGGTATTCGCCGAGAAAGCTCCCCGCGCAGCCGCCGATGACGAGCAGGGGAGCTTTGTCCTCGTAGGCCTTCATGTGGATGCCCGCGCGGTAGCCCGCATCGCCTTCGACGAGGATGCTGCCGCCGCGCATGGCGTAGCCCGCCGCGTCGCCGATGCTTCCATGCACGATGATCCTGCCCTCGTTCATCGTGTCTCCCACGGCATCCTGCGCGTTTCCCCTCACGGTGATCGTCGCGCCGTTGAGGTAGGCGCCGAGCGCGTTGCCCGAGACCCCGTTGATTGTGATGTCGCAATCGGACATGCCCGCCGCGATGAAGCGCTGGCCGAGGCACCCCTCGATGGTGAAGGGGCCCTCGCCCGAGCGGATGATCTCGTTGATGGCGCGATGCTCGAGCCCTTCTGCGATGATCTGCATGCTAGACCGCCTCCCCGAACATCTGGGCACGGCGCTCGGCGGAGAAGGCCGTCGTGGTGGCGGCCTTCTTGAGCGCCTCGAAATCGATCGAATCGAGCGGCGTCCGCTCGCGGATAAGCGACGTGTAGATGCCCGCGCGCTCGTCGCAACCGATAAGGATGAAGCCTTTGAGCAGGCCGTCTTCGGTGAAGAGCCGCTTGATCGAGCCCTCGCCGCGCTCCTCGTAGCACGCACCCTCATACGTTCCCGCGGTCATGGCATGCAGCCCGAAGAACCCGATCGAGTTCATGGGGATGCCCGTATCGAACACCTCGTCTCCGCCCGCCATGCACACGCCGGCCGCATGGCCCTGCATGTAGGCGTTGGGCATGATCGCCAGCACGCGCTTGGCGCCGAGCGAGACGTCGTAGCCCTGCGCGCAATCGCCCGCCGCGAAGACGCCGGGGATCGAGGTGCGCATATGGTTGTCGACAATGATGCCGCGGTCGACCTCGCCGCCTGCCTGCGAGACGAGCGCGGTGTTGGCGCGCACGCCCACGGCGAGCACGAGCACGTCGAAGGCCACGTCCTCGCCGCCCTTCATGTGCGCGAGGCCGCCCTCGAAGCGATCGACGCTGTCGCCGAGCATGAGGCGGATGCCCTGCTCCTCGAGACGCGCCTGCATGAGGGCGGCGCACTCCGCGTCGAGGATGCTCGAGAGCACGCGGTCGGCAAGGTCGCAGACGGTGATGGAGGCTACGCGCCCGCAGATGCCCTCCGCGCATTTGAGGCCGATGAGCCCTGCGCCCACGATGAGGACGCGCGACGTCGCATCGATGGCCGCATCGAGTCCCAACGCATCGTCGAGCGTCATGAAGGCGTGCTGCGAGGCCACGGTGGCAAGGCCCGCGAACGGCGGCACTAAAGGAGACGACCCCGTGGCGACGCAGAGGGCGTCAAAGGATACCCGCGACCCATCGTCGAGCTCTACCTCACGTGCGGCGGGGTCGATGCCCACGGCGTCCCTACCCGAAAGCACCTCGCAGCCCATGCGCTCGTAGAACGCGCCGTCGCGGTAGGGCATGTGCCCGAGATCGGCCCTGCCCTCGAGAAGGTACGAGATGAGCGGCCGGCAGTACGCCGGATGCCGCTCGTGCGAGACCACCGTGATGGGGCCCTGCGCATCGACGCCCCTGATGCCCTCGATGCACCCGATGGCAGCCACGCCGTTGCCGATGATGGTATATCGCTTCATGCGCGCTCACCCCGCTCCTCATAGACGATCGCCCTGTTGGGGCATCCCGCCACGCAGGCGGGCTCGTCGCATGCGTTCTCAAGGCAGAGCTCGCATTTCTGCATGATGCCGTCGCCTGCCGGCGCAAGCGCGCCATATGGGCACACCAGCACGCAGGTGAGGCATCCCACGCAGCGCTCCCTGTCCACGCGGATGATGCCGTCCACCTTGGAGAGCGCCCCCGCAATGCAGCTCTTGACGCAGAGGGGGTCGTCGCAATGCCGACACGAGACGGCATACGAGATGCGCTCATCGCCCTCCACGTGGATGCGCGGGAAGATGGGCTTGCCCTTGAGCGCGAGCACCATATCGTCCAATCCGGAGTTGGCGAACGCGCAGTTGTATTCGCAGAGATGGCACGCGAGGCACCATTGCTCGTTCACATAGACACGTTTCATGCGCTCACACCCCTGCATGCGAGACCCCGAGGATCTCGAGTTCCTTGTTCGTGAGGCCCACGCCGCGCAGCATGAGGCGGTTGCCGCGCAGCGCCTCAATCGAGTTGATGCCCATGCCGCCCATGAGCTCCTTGATCTCGTGGCGCCATGCGGTCATGAGGTTGACGAGGCGCTCGCTGCCCATCTCGGGATTGAGGCGCTTCACCAGGTCGGGCCGCTGCGTCGCGATGCCCCAGTTGCACTTTCCCGTCTGGCACGTGCGGCAGAGATGGCACCCCAGCGCGAGCAGCGCCGCCGTGGCCACGTAACAGGCATCGGCGCCCAGGGCGACCGCCTTCACCACATCGGCCGCGCTGCGGATCGAGCCGCCCACCACCAGCGAGACGTTGTTGCGGATACCCTCGTCACGCAGGCGCTGGTCAACCGCGGCGAGCGCCAGCTCGATGGGGATGCCCACGTTGTCACGGATGCGCGTGGGCGCCGCGCCGGTACCGCCGCGGAAGCCGTCGATGGCGATGATATCGGCGCCGCTGCGGGCGATTCCGCTCGCGATGGCCGCGATGTTGTGGACCGCCGCGACCTTCACGATGACGGGCTTCTCGTATCCGGTGGCCTCCTTGAGCGAGAGGACCAGCTGCCTGAGGTCCTCGATGGAGTAGATGTCGTGATGCGGGGCCGGCGAGATGGCGTCGGTGCCCTCGGGAATCATCCTTGTGCGCGATACGTCGCCCACGATCTTGGTCCCGGGAAGGTGCCCGCCGATGCCCGGCTTGGCCCCCTGGCCCATCTTGATCTCGATGGCGGCGCCCGCCTCGAGATAGTCTTCGTGGACGCCGAAGCGCCCGCTCGCCACCTGCACGATGGTGTTGGGCCCGTACTTGTAGAAGTCCTCGTGCAGGCCGCCCTCGCCCGTGTTGTAGAGGATGCCGAGCTCGGTGGCGGCGCGCGCGAGCGAGGCGTGCGCGTTGTAGCTGATTGAGCCGTAGCTCATGGCCGAGAACATCACAGGCATCGAGAGCTCCACCTGCGGCGGCAGCTCGCACGAGATCCTGCCGTCCGCGCCGCGCTCTATGTGCGCGGGCTTCTTCCCCAACGAGACGCGCGTCTCCATGGGCTCGCGCAGCGGGTCGATAGGCGGGTTCGTGACCTGCGATGCGTTGATGAGCAGACGGTCCCAATACACCGGAAGCGGCCGGGGATTGCCCATGGACGAGAGCAGCACGCCGCCGGTCGCCGCCTGCTTGTAGACCTCTTTGATGGTGTCGTTGCTCCAGTTGGCGTTCTCGCGCAGCCTGCAGTCGCTCTTGACGATCTTGAGCGCCCGCGTGGGGCAGAGCGTGACGCAACGCTGGCAGTTGACGCACTTGCGTTCGTCGCTCATCATCGCGCCGCGCGCCTCGCTGTAGACGTGCACCTCGTTGGAGCACTGCCGCTCGCACACGCGGCATGCGATGCAGCGCGCCTCGTTGCGCACGACCTCGTACTCGGGATAGACGAAATCGATGGCCATCAGCGCTCGCCCCCTTTCACCTGCACGATGACCGGCTCGCCGCCAGCAGGTGCCCAGACATGCTCGACCTCGGGCTCCATGGTCCTGATGGCGGCCTCCTCGCTTGCCACGTACACGCGGTCCTCCTTCTCCGCCACGACCATCGAGCGCAGCTTCAAGCGGTCGTTCAGCGCCATGAGCCCGCCGTCGAAGCCCAGCACGATGGAGAAGGGCCCCGTGACGAGCAGGCTCGGGAAGACGGTGCGCAGATATGTCAGCTCCTCTTTGCGCGCGGGGTCGGGCTCGGCCGCGATGGTGCTCCAGAACGGCGCCGCCACCACATGGGCGGCCTCCTCGAGCGTGAGCCCCTGCACGCGCAGCAGGTAGTCCATGATGTAGGTGATGACCTCGGTGTCGGTCTGAAGCGTGCACTTGTAGCCGAACATCTCGATGAAGCGGCGGTTGGCATCGTAGGACGAGATCTCGCCGTTGTGCACCACCGAGTAGTCGAGCAGGGTGAAGGGATGCGCGCCGCCCCACCAGCCGGGCGTGTTGGTGGGGTAGCGCCCATGCGCCGTCCAGCAATAGCCGCGGTATTCCTCCAGGCGATAGAACACGCCCACGTCCTCGGGGTATCCCACGGCCTTGAAGGTTCCCATGTTCTTGCCGCTCGAGAAGACGTAGGCACCCTTCATCTGCGCGTTGATCCGCATGACGATGCGCGCCACGAGCTCGCGCTCGTCGAGCTGCAGGTTCGCGAGCACCGACGGCAGCGGCGCCACGAAATAGCGCCATATGATGGGCTCGTCGGTGATGGTGGGGATCTTGCGCGTGGGGATGTTCTCCGACTTGGCGACCTCGAAGTACTCCTTGAGGAACGCCTCGCACTCCTTGCGCGTGGCGCGCGAGTCGAAGAAGAGGTGCAGGGCATAGAGCTCCTTGTACTCCGGGTAGATGCCATAGGCGGCAAAGCCTCCGCCCAGACCGTTCGAGCGCTCGTGCATGGGCTTCATGGCCCGCACGATCTTCTCGCCCGACATGCGCCTCCCCTCGCGGGAGATGACCGCGGCGATGGCGCAGCCCGACGGGATGCGGATCTGTCCTTCTCGTTCCATGGCCGTCCTTTCGAACACAAAAAAGGCGCCCATCGCCGCACGGGAAACCCCATGCGGACGATGAACGCCTTTGCTCATCTGAGGGGATTTTACGCCCGCGCGGGGGAAGGTGCATGCTCGCAGGCGCTGAAGCAGCGGGTTTGAGACAGATTGTTAACGTGTATGACACGGTGGAAACCGATTTGTTAACGAGAGAAGTCAGAGGTTGACGCCCGCCGTGCGGAGGTTGAGAATCGCAAAGCATGAAGGCAAGGGCGTCTTCGGACCATGTGGTTCGAGGCGCCTTTCTCTTTACCCCGCATAGGCGGGATCATATAGGGCAATCAAGGCAACGGCGTCTTCCCGGCATGTCCCGGAAGGCGCCGCTTCCTTATGAGAGGAGAAGGAGAAGAAGATGGGTACCGTTCCTGAGTGTTTCGGAAGCAAGGTCTTCGATGACAGGGATATGCGGGCGATGCTCTCGAGGGAGGTCTACCAGTCGCTGCGGCAGACGATCGACGAGGGCAAGGAGCTCGATATCAGCGTGGCAAACGCCGTTGCCGAGGCGATGAAGGAATGGGCCGTCGAGCGCGGGGCCACGCACTTCACGCACTGGTTCCAGCCGCTCACGGGCATCACGGCCGAGAAGCACGACAGCTTCATCTCGCCCTCTCCCGACGGCGGCGTGATCATGGAGTTCTCGGGCAAGGAGCTCATCAAGGGCGAGCCCGACGCCTCGTCGTTCCCCAGCGGCGGCCTGCGCGCAACCTTCGAGGCGCGCGGCTACACCGCCTGGGATCCCACGTCCTATGCCTTCATCAAGGGCCACACCCTCTGCATCCCCACGGCGTTCTGCTCCTACGGCGGGCAGGCACTCGACAAGAAGACGCCTCTTTTGCGTTCCATGGAAGCGCTGAACAAGCAGGCGCTCCGCATCCTGCGCCTCTTCGGCAACACCGAGGCCAAGCGCGTCGTCTCGTCCGTCGGCCCCGAGCAGGAGTACTTCCTCGTCACCAAGGAGATGTACGAGCAGCGTCCCGACCTGCGCTTCTGCGGTCGCACGCTCTTCGGCGCCAAGCCGCCCAAGGGCCAGGAGCTCGATGACCACTACTTCGGCGTCATCAAGCCCGGTGTCGAGGCGTTCATGGAAGACCTCAACGAGGAGCTTTGGGAGCTCGGCATCCTCGCCAAGACCGAGCATAACGAGGTCGCCCCCGCCCAGCACGAGCTCGCCCCGATCTACTCCACGGTCAACGTGGCCTGCGACCAGAACCAGCTCACCATGGAGATCATGCAGAAGGTGGCCGCACGCCACGGCTTCGTGTGCCTGCTCCACGAGAAGCCGTTCGACGGTGTGAACGGCAGCGGCAAGCACAACAACTGGTCCATCTCCACAGATTCCGGCCAGAACCTGCTCTCTCCGGGCGAGACGCCCTATGAGAACGCCCAGTTCCTGCTCTTCCTCTGCGCGGTCATCAAGGCAGTCGACGATTACCAGGATCTGCTGAGGCTCTCCGTCGCCACGGCGGGCAACGACCATCGCCTCGGTGCGAACGAGGCTCCTCCGGCAGTCGTCTCGATGTTCCTCGGCGAGGAGCTCGATGCGGTGCTCGAGGCCATCGAGACCGGCAAGCCCTACAAGGGCACCGAGAAGAAGCAGATGAAGCTCGGTGTGGACGTGCTTCCCAAGTTCAACCGCGACACGACGGACAGAAACCGCACGAGCCCCTTCGCCTTCACGGGCAACAAGTTCGAGTTCAGGATGCTCGGATCCTCCAACAGCATCGCCTGCGCGAACATCATGCTGAACACCGCAGTCGCCGAGAGCCTGCGCACCTATGCCGACCGTCTCGAGCTCGCGCACGATTTCGAGGAGACGCTGCACGCCATGATCAGGAAGACGATCGCCGACCATCGTCGCATCATCTTCAACGGCAACGGCTACGACGACGCCTGGATCGAGGAGGCAACGCAGCAGCGCGGCCTGCTCAACCTGCGCACCACGGCCGATGCCATGCCCAAGCTGCTGGACGAGAAGAACGTGCGCATGCTCACCCGTCATAAGGTCATGTCGAAGGATGAGATCGCATCGCGCTGCGACATCATGCTCGAGAACTACTGCAAGAGCGTGACGATCGAGGCGAACACCATGGTCAGGATGGCGCGCAAGCACATCATGCCCGCCATCGAGTCCTACACGGGCTCGCTCGCGGCAGCTGCCTCGGCCAAGAAGAGCGTCGTTCCCGACCTCCCCTGCGGATACGAGAGCAGCCTCATCGTGAAGCTCTCCCAGCTCCTCGACGAGATCAACGCCAAAGCCGACGAGCTCGAGGCTGCAGTGGCAGGTCTGGCGGATGTCGACGGCATCGTCGCCGAGGCCGAGGTGATCCGTGACGAGGTGCTTCCGAGGATGGACGCGCTCCGCGCGCCGGTCGACGAGGCGGAGGTCAAGGTCGAGAAGGGCTTCTGGCCGTTCCCGTCCTACGGCGACCTGCTGTTCAGTGTGAAGTAGGAGATGGTCTGATGATAGGAGATGGTCTGATGACGGTTGAGGAGATTGAAACCCTGGTAGTCGGAGCCGCGACAGGCGAGGTATTCGGTGTCTGGTTCCTGATAGGCGCTGCGCTGGTCTTCTTCATGCAGGCAGGCTTCGCGATGGTGGAGACGGGATTCACCCGTGCGAAGAATGCAGGGAACATCATCATGAAGAACCTGATGGACTTCTGCATCGGGACGGTGGCCTTCGTCCTGCTGGGCTTCAGCCTGATGATGGCCGAAGACTATGTGATGGGCTTCATCGGGATCCCGAATCTCGCGATCCTGAGCGACTTCGGAGCTTTCCTGCAGGGAGGCAGCGCCCCGTCATTCGTCTTCAACCTGGTGTTCTGTGCAACTGCGGCGACGATCGTTTCCGGCGCCATGGCGGAACGCACCAAGTTCTCCTCATACTGCATCTACTCAGCCGTCATCTCCCTCCTCGTGTATCCCGTCGAGGCAGGTTGGGTGTGGAACCCGCGGGGCTGGCTCGTCCAGATGGGCTTCCATGACTTCGCCGGCTCGGCCGCAATCCATTCGGTCGGAGGCATCACGGCCCTCATCGGCGCAATCATGGTCGGACCTCGTCTGGGGAAGTACGTGCGCGACGTCAATGGTGACGTGACCAAGGTGAACGCGATCCCGGGCCATGCCATCACGCTCGGCGCGCTCGGATGCTTTGTCCTGTGGTTCGGCTGGTATGGATTCAACGGCGCCGCCGCATGGGATGGTACCTCGCTTGCCTCGATATTCGTGACCACGACCATCGCCCCCGCGGTTGCGACGTGCACGACCATGGCTTTCACGTGGGCCAGAACCGGAAAGCCCGACGTCTCCATGTGCCTGAACGGCTCCCTTGCGGGCCTGGTCGGCGTCACGGCGGGCTGCGATGCCGTCGATGCGCTGGGTGCGGCGGTCATCGGTGCCGTCTCGGGTCTTCTCGTGGTCGTGGTGGTAGAGGCGCTCGACCTGCGCTTCCATGTGGACGATCCTGTCGGAGCGGTCGGCGTCCATCTTGCGAACGGCGTCTGGGGCACCCTCGCGGTCGGGCTCCTCGCCAACCCCGCAGCGCCCGCTGGTCTCGAGGGGCTTCTCTACACCGGCAACCCGCGCCTGTTCGGCGTGCAGCTGCTCGGCATCGTGGCGATCCTCGTCTGGACGGCGGTGCTGATGTATGCCGCGTTCAGCATCATCAAGGGCAGCATCGGCCTGCGCGTCTCGGAAGAGGAGGAGATCCGGGGGCTTGACAGCACCGAGCATGGCCTGCCGAGCGCCTACGCCGACTTCATGGCGGCGGTCGAGAGCATCGATTACGGGTACGGCGAAGCGCTTGCCGTTGCCGGCGATATGCCCGTCGCGGAGGCGATTCCCGTCAAACGCGTGCCATCTTTCGACGACGGCATGCCCAAGATGACGAAGGTCGAGATCGTCTGCAAGGAATCCAGGCTCGAGCAGCTCAAGAACGCCATGATGGCCATCGGCATCACGGGTATGACGGTCTCCCACGTGCTGGGCTGCGGAGCCCAGAAGGGAAAGCCCGAGTACTATCGCGGCGTCCAAGTCGAAGCGGCCCTGCTCCCGAAAGTCCAGGTCGATATCGTCGTCAGCAAGGTTCCGGTCCGAAGCGTCATCGAGGCTGCGAAGAAGGTCCTCTACACCGGCCATATCGGCGACGGCAAGATCTTCGTCTACGACGTGGAGAACGTGGTCAAGGTCCGCACGGGCGAGGAGGGCTACGACGCCCTCCAGGACGTAGAGTAGACCGTACTTCAGGAGGTAGAGCGCCATGTGCTCGATCATGGGCTATTGCAGCGCAGATGCAGATATCGACGCCTTCATGGAGGGCTTCAACCGCACGATCTCGCGTGGTCCCGACTCCACACGCATCGTCGACACGGGCCGCGGCCTCCTTGGGTTCCACCGACTCTCCATCATGGGCCTCACGCCCGAGGGCATGCAGCCCTTCGAGCTGGGCGGAAGCTATGCCGTCTGCAACGGCGAGCTCTACGGGTTCTCCTGGATGCGCAGCATGCTCGTCCGCAAGGGCTACCGCTTCAAGAGCGAGAGCGACTGCGAGATCCTGCTTCCCCTGTACCGCGAGTTCGGCGTCGGGATCTTCTCGATGCTCGACGCCGAGTTCGCGTGCATCATCTACGACGCCCAGACCAAGAGCTTCGTCGCCGCACGCGACCCCATAGGCATCCGGCCGCTCTACTACGGCTATGACGCGCGCGGAGCCATCGTCTTCGCAAGCGAGCCCAAGAACCTCGTGGGGCTCGTCGAGACGATAGAGCCCTTCCCGCCCGGCTACTACTACCAGGACGGCTGCTTCACCAGCTACTGCGACATCGCCAAGGTCGACCGCATCAGCACCGACGACCTCGAGACCGCCTGCGCCAGGATTCGCGAGAAGCTCACGGCGGGCGTGCAGAAGCGGCTCGTCTCCGATTCCAAGGTGGGATTCCTCCTCTCGGGCGGCCTCGACTCCTCGCTCGTCTGCGCAATCGCGGCGCGAGGCAGCGAAGTCCCCATCAACACCTTTGCCATCGGCATGGAGGAGGACCCCATCGACCTCAAGTACGCGCGCGAGGCCGCGGAGTTCATCGGTAGCAACCACACCGAGATCACCATGACGCCCGAGGAGGTCGTCTCCGCGCTCGAAGATGTGATCGAGCTGCTCGGCACCTACGACATCACCACCATCCGCGCAAGCATCGGCATGTACCTCGTGTGCAAGGCCATCCACGAGCGCACCGACATCAGGGTCATCCTGACCGGCGAGATCTCCGACGAGCTCTTCGGCTACAAATACACGGACTACGCGCCGTCGGCCCAGGCGTTTCAGGAGGAGGCGCAGAAGCGTCTGCGCGAGCTCCATATGTACGACGTACTCCGCGCCGACCGCTGCATCTCGGTCAACTCGCTCGAGGCGCGCGTGCCCTTCGGCGACCTCGATTTCGTGCGCTATGTGATGAGCCTCGACCCGCACATGAAGCTCAACACCTATGGCAAGGGCAAATACCTGCTGAGACACGCTTTCGAAGGGCAGGAACTGCTGCCCGGCGACATCCTCTGGCGCGAGAAGGCGGCCTTCTCGGATGCCGTGGGCCACTCCATGGTGGACCATCTCAAGGCGTTCGCCGAGAAGGCCTATACCGACGAGGAGTTCGAGAGGCGAAGCGCGCGCTACGGGTTCGCGCAGCCCTTCACCAAGGAATCGCTGCTCTACCGCGATATCTTCGAGAAGCACTATCCGGGGCAGGCGCGCATGGTGTCGGGCTTCTGGATGCCCAACCGCTCGTGGGAGGGTTGCGATGTGGACGATCCCTCCGCGCGCGTGCTCGCGAACTACGGCGACAGCGGAAGGTGATCATGGCCGTCCACGAGGAATGCGGGGTGTTCGGCGTCTTCGCACAGAAGACCGTCGATGCTGCCGGCCTGTGCTATCTGGGGCTGCAGGCCCTGCAGCATCGCGGCCAGGAGAGCTGCGGGATCGTAGTGAACGACGACGGCGTGTTCGTCTCGCGCAAGGACCTGGGACTCGTAGGCGAGGTGCTCACGGCCGATGCGCTGGCGAAGCTTCCCGCCGCGACGATGGCGGTCGCGCACACGCGCTATGGCACGACCGGCGCCAACAGCCGCGCCAACTGCCAGCCCATCGAGGTCAACCACCAGAAGGGGCGCATGGCGCTCGCTCACAACGGCAACCTCTCCAACGCCGCCGAGCTGAGAAGCGCGCTCGAGCTGTCGGGTGCCATCTTCCACACCTCGAGCGATACCGAGACCATCGCCTATATCGTGACCCGCAAGCGCCTGGGATGCCCCTCCATCGAAGATGCGCTGTGCCGCACCATGGACACGATCGAGGGCGCCTACTCGCTCATCCTCATGTCGCCCCAGAAGCTCGTCTGCGCACGCGACCCGCACGGCTTTCGACCGCTCTGCTTCGGCAGGACGGCAGATGGAACATATGTCGTGGCATCGGAGAGCTGCGCGCTCACGGCGGTAGGCGCCGAGTTCATCCGCGATGTGGAGCCGGGTGAGATCGTCGTCTTCTCGCGCGTTGGCGTCTCGTCGCTGCGCGGGCACTGCGGAAGCGCCGAGAAGAGGCTCTGCGTGTTCGAGCACATCTACTTCGCGCGCCCCGACTCGGTGATCGACGGCATATCAGTGCATGCAGCACGGCTGCGGGCGGGCGCGATCCTCGCACGGGAGCATCCTGCAGAGGCAGACCTCGTGATCGGCGTACCCGATTCCGGCCTCGATGCCGCGCTCGGCTTCAGCAGGGAGTCGGGCATACCCTATGGCATCGGTCTCATCAAGAACAAGTACATCGGCAGGACCTTCATAGCACCCGACGGACGGCAGGACAAGGTGCGCGTCAAGCTGTCGGCAATCCGCGAAGCCGTTGCGGGCAAGCGCCTTGTGCTGATAGACGATTCCATCGTGCGCGGCACCACGAGCGGCCGCATCGTCGCCCTGCTCCGCGAGGCGGGGGCACGCGAGATCAACATGCGCATCTCGGCACCGCCGTTTCTGAATCCCTGTTATTACGGCACCGACATCGACTCGCGCGACAACCTCATCGCCTGCAGGCACAGCGTCCCCGAGATCGCGGAGCTGCTCGGAGCCGACAGCTTGGGCTATCTTCCCGTGGAGAAGCTCGGCGAGCTCGTGGGCGGATGCGGCCATTGCGATGCGTGCTTCAGCGGCCGATACCCCACGCGCATCCCCGATGACGTGCGCAAGGACCGCTTCGAGCGGCGGCTCTCCGAGGTGGGCTGAGCGGGCGGATTTGAGAAATCGGCCTCCCGAAGGAGGCCGGCATGGTTGCAGCGCTTATGTCCAAGCCCTTACGGCCTGCAGATCTTGTGGCCCTCGATGTAGGTCGCATCGGAGCGGAACGCGGAGTGCGGAAGCGTCATGGGCAGCTCCTGCACGGTGCGGATGCCGGGCTTCGCGGCCACCACGTACGGGATGGCGTTCACGATGCGCATGGCGGTAAGGATGTAGCCGTCGTACGAGAGCTCCTCGGGCTTTGCTGGGTTGCCCACGTTCTGGTCAAGCTGCAGGTTGGGGTCGCCCTCGATCTCCACATGGATCTGGCCCACGCGGTCGGTCCACGGCCAATCCTTGGCGATATCCTGCTCCATGCGGTTGACGTGCTCGATCACGATGGCCTCGCGACCGTTCACGATACCGGCGGTTCGGATGCGCACGGCGGCCACGGTGCCGGCCTCGATGGTGCCGAAGCCCACCTCGATGTCGTGGTCGGTGCAGCGCTTCTCGTAGGAGGCGGTCATGCCCTCGAGCTCAACGCCGAACTCATCTGCGATGTGCTGGATGGTGGAGCCCCACACGGCGTACTGGAACTCGGGAATCGCAAGCATGCAGTCGTCGTCCTCGTCCAGGCCAAAACCAAACGAGGGGACCATCTCCATGGGGTTCTTGTTGGACGAGTAGTTGTACATCTCGGTGATGGTGAGCGTCTTGATGGTGTTGGAGCAGGTGGCGAGCAGCATGGCGAGGTTCTCGGCAAGGCCAGGCTCCTGGCCGTTCATATACAGGGATGCGTTGCCCGCGACGGCGGCAGCCTCGAGCTTCTCGACAAGCGCGCGGTTGGGATTGCGCTTGGGCCAGAACAGGCTCGAGACGGACGGGGACACCACGTTGATGCCGTGCGAGAGCAGGTTGGCATACCACTCGCCGTTGATGGTCTCGGCCTTCTCCAGGTCCATGATGTTGATGGCCATCACGGCCGCATCGGGCTTCAAGGCATAGAGTTCCTCGATGTCGCCGGTGATGATGACGCCGTTGGGCTCGTCGAGGTCGAGGAGTCCCGAGTCGGTGCCGATGAGGTGGCCGGCGGTCTGCTCGTGCGCCCACACGCCCACGAGCTCCATGTCCTCGCGCCCCTTGAGGCAGCGGATGGCGATGCCCGCAACATTGCCGGTGCCGATGACGATGACCTTGATCTTGTCTGCCATGGTAGGACCTCTTATTCTCTTAATCGTCGCCTCCCGGCGACTTTCGTCCTGTAATGCGGGCAACCGGATATGGGACATTGTTTCCTGACGGCGGGGATCGCGTGATGCTCGGTCCTGGGACTCGGATCTCTCTA
>Ga0256405_10001670_pt1 | contig 58491 bp, 55 predicted proteins | sample RumenRJG_02DNA_FD_189096 | JGI IMG/M metagenome (GOLD analysis project Ga0256405, IMG submission 189096) | Bovine rumen microbial communities from Lethbridge, Alberta, Canada - RJG_02 | ecosystem: Host-associated > Mammals > Digestive system > Stomach > Rumen | place: Canada: Alberta... | reverse complement strand
GTAGTTGTCGCGGCAGTATTTCAGCACGTCCGGTTTTTCTTCCAGCAGTTTGAGCGTGATGAGCAGCATGTCGTCGAAATCGAGCGTGTTCTGCAGTTCGAGCATCTGCTGGTAGCGTTCGTAGATCCGGGCGAACGACGCATACTGGTAATGGTCGGAATCCGCTGCCAGCGCATCCTCCGGCCATTGCATGTCGTTTTTCTTGCGGCTGATGTAGGCCGTCACTGCCTTGGAGTCGATCTCCTCCTTGGAATACCCCAGTTCGGCGGCCGCCTGACGCGCCAGGCTGACCTGGTCGGCATCGTCGGCAATGCTGAACGAGGAATTGTAGTGTCCGGCCAGATGGATGAATTTGTGCAGGATCCGGGCACAGAATGAATGGAAAGTTCCCAGCGTGACTTTGGCCGACAGTTCGGACGGGACCATCAAATCAAGCCGTTCGCGCATCTCGCGCGCGGCTTTGTTGGTGAAGGTCACGCCGAGGATCCACTCCGGCGGAATGCCCTGTTCGATCATGTAGGCGATCCGGCAGGTGATCACTTTGGTCTTGCCGGTGCCGGCTCCGGCCAGCACCAGCAGCGGACCTTCGATGGTCGTGGCGGCTTCTTTCTGACGCGGATTCAGGGAGGCAACAGCAGAGGCCATGAAATCCGCCTTTCGCTCACGCTTCGGTTTTCGCGTCGGCCGCGGCCAGGGAATATCCGGAGCCGTTCCACAGCGCACCAGCCGCAGTGACCGGTTTTTCGAAGTCCGCAAAGACTCCGCCGGAGATCATGTAGGCGCACAGAGCATCGGCGTCGGAAACATCGAACGCTTCATCGCAGTTGCACTTGCAGGGCGCATTCTTCTCGTAGGTGGAAAGATAGTAGATCTTCCCCGGTTCCAGCGCAAATTCCTTCACCAGCAGCGCATCGTGCCGCACGATCCCGAGCACGGCGACGCGTTTTTCCGCATCGACCGCAGCCGCGATCCGGGGCGTATTGAGCGAATCCTTCTCGTAATCCATCGCCAGCAGCGGCAGCGCCAGTGCATCCCGCAAGTTCATTCCGGCGATGATCTTTTCGATGATCGGATCGGTCTGGGAACCGTTGGTAACCAGTGCGGTTTTGCCGCACAGGCGCAGACAGTTGTAGGCGATATAGGGGTTTTTGGCCAGATCGCCTTCAAACCCGGCGCGCGGCATGATGGAGACCTTGTCCCCGGTCAGCCGTGCGGTGCGGTTCGGAAACGACCGGGAACTCACCCGGTAACCGGCCGCAACTCTTCCGTCCCGGGTCATCCCCGCCGCCACAATTCTTCCGATATACATAAATCGAAATTCCTTTTCTGATCAAAACTTCCAATTCAGAACTTGGCGTCTTCGCCGTATCCGTAATGCTCGATGACGTAATCCACGTCCTTGTCGCCGCGTCCGCTGCAGTTGGCCAGGATGGCGCCGCTGGACATTTCCTTCGCACGGCGGATCGCATAGGCGATCGCATGCGAACTTTCCAGCGCGGGAATGATCCCTTCATAGCGGGAAAGTTTGAAGAACGCGTCGATCGCTTCCTTGTCCGAGGCGGTAACATATTTGACCCGCCCGAGGTCGCGCCAGAAAGCATGTTCCGGACCCACGCCCGGATAATCCAATCCGCTGGCAATCGAATAGACCGGAGACGGAGAGCCGTCCTTTTCCTGCAGCAGTATGCTTTCGAAACCGTGCAGGATACCGCGTTTTCCGTAAGACATGGTGGCGGCATGGTCGCCAGTCTTCTCACCGCGTCCCAGCGGTTCCACGCCGACGATCTCCACCGGATCGTTCAGGAAGCCGGAGAACATGCCAGCGGAATTGCTGCCGCCGCCGACGCAGGCGCAGACCACATCCGGCAGGATGCCGGTCATTTCCAGGAACTGTTCGCGGGCTTCCAGCCCCACGCACATCTGGAAATCGCGCACGATCTGCGGGAACGGATGCGGTCCGACCACGGAACCGATGCAGTAGATCGCGTCGTTGTATTCTTTCAGGTAAGCGTCGAAAGCAGCGTCCACCGCTTCCTTCAGGGTCTTGAGACCGAAGGAAACCGGCACCACGCGAGCACCGAGGATCTTCATGCGGGCCACGTTCGGCGCCTGCTTGGCGATATCGACTTCGCCCATATAGATGTCACATTCCAGTCCGAAGTAAGCGGCGGCGGTCGCCAGCGCCACTCCATGCTGACCGGCTCCAGTTTCCGCGATCAGTTTCTTCTTGCCGAGGAACTTCGCCAGCAGACCTTCGCCCATGCAGTGATTGAGTTTATGGGCGCCGGTATGGTTCAGGTCTTCGCGTTTCAGGTAGATCTGGCAGCCCGTGCCGATCATCCGGGAAAGACGGTCGCAATGATAGACCGGCGTGGGACGCCCCTGGAATTCCTTGCGGATCCGGCGCAGTTCACTGATGAATTTAGCCGAATGGCAAATGGAATTGTAGGCATGGCTGATCTCCTCGAAAACCGGCACCAGCTGCGGCGGCAGATACACTCCGCCATATTCTCCGAACCGGCCGTTCTTATCCGGGTAATCTCTGAAATACGTCCTGTAGTCCATAAATCTCCTCCTGTTTAAAATAATTGGAATCAAGTCCAGATTCCGTAATATAGTCCGGTTTGTCCGGAATGCAAGGGGAAAAAATATCCGCCGGAAAAATAATCCCGGAATTGTTCTGCCGGGATACGGTTCAGATGAAGATCAGCTGCCCGCCGGCGGTGATCCGCACGCTTTTCCACAGATCCAGCATGTGGTTGCGCGGAGTATGACTGTATGGGAAACCGCAGAAAACCGGACAGGCGATGCTCGCCGCCAGCTGCCGGATCACCGCATCCTCGTCCTCGCCGCAGCCGTTCAGACGGCCGAAAACGACGGCGGAACATTTTTGGAAAAAGCCGTCTTTGCGCAGTTCCGTCCATGCTTCGACCACCTCCGCCGGACCGAGACGCGGACATTCGGTGAAGATCACGTTCCCTTCCGTGTCGGGCCGGAACCGCGTCCGGTTCATGATCGAAAGCCTCTGGAGATGTCCCGCCAGGATCCTGCCCTGCGCATCCCCCGGACGCAGGACAGTAAGTTGAACCGGTGCCGGGGTCCCGCCGGAAACCACGGTCCGGAAAGTTTCCAGACTTTCCTGATCGGCGGAAGCCAAGCCCCGCAGCGAAGGACCGCAGAGCGGATGGCCGGCCTTTTCATGCAGCATCGCCAGATGGACCGTGGTGACATCACTGAAACCGATCACCCGCATGTCCGGCCGCTGCCGCAGTTTTTCCCAGTCCAGATTTTCGATCAGGTCGATCCCTCCCCAGCCGCCGCGGATGCACAGGATCAGATCGACTTCCGGATCCATCCACGCCTGTTCGAAATCCGCCGCCCGGAGTTTCACATCCACGATATCGGCCCGCGTTTCTCCCGGTTCCCCCTGACGGGCATGGGGCATGATCTTCACGTTCAAACCAGCCTGACGCAGCAGTTCGATGCATTCATCGATCTTTTCCGGAGCGTCTCCGGGCATTGAAGGAGCGGTCAGGGCGATCGTTTTGATTTCCGGCGGGAAAAGTCCCGCAAAACATTTCGCTTCCGTTTCGGAGCCGGCAGATAATTTTCTGTTCATTTTTGGGATCCGTTTGTTTTGTTATTGAAAATATAAACTCATTTTAGCATCGAACCGGACTTTTTCAAGAACCGGAAGGCAAAATCGGTGGAAAAATCGGCCAGCCGCCGGTATCTTTCGATATTGTCCGGCCGGTTTTTCCGCGGAATATCTGTGATTTCAAAATCAAAAATATAGTGATCTTCATCAAGAAGACATGAAAAATCAAACAATACGTCGGCTTTTTCGGTCGGAGAGACTTGAAAAAGAGGAGTCACAGAGTTATTTTTAAATTGAAAAATCTCATTTGGATATCTTCAAACAAGAGAAACAAGGAGAAACGATCCTATGCCGGTATTGAATTTCGGTTCCCTGAATGTTGATCACGTTTACTCGGTCGATCATTTCGTCGCTCCCGGCGAAACTTTAAGCTGCATTGCATATCGGACCAATGCCGGAGGCAAAGGACTCAACCAGTCGGTCGCACTCGGCAAAGCCGGGGTCGAAACCTTCCATGCCGGGATGATCGGCAAAGACGGTATCTTTCTCAAGGAAACGCTCGAAGCGGCCGGTGTGAATACCGATAATGTCATTGTCGGCGATCTGCCCACCGGACACGCGATCATCCAGGTTGAAAAGACGTCCGGGCAGAATTCCATTCTGCTTCATCCGGGTGCGAATATGGCAATCCCCGACGATGAAATGCGGCGCATTCTTCGGACCATGCCTGCCGGAAGCTGGCTTCTGCTGCAGAATGAGATCAACAATATTCCGTTCCTGATCCGGGAAGGAAAGGCATGCGGCCTGAAAGTGGCAATCAATCCCGCGCCGTGCACGGAAGCAGTGCGTTCCTATCCGCTGCATCTGTGCGATTTGATCATGGTCAATGAAATAGAAGCGGCACAGCTGACCGCTTCAACGGGAACTTTCAGGCAGATGGCATCCGCGATGGCGGAGCGTTTCTCCGACAGTGAAGTGGTTGTGACGCTCGGAAAAGAGGGTGCGATCTACCGGCATGGAAATGAAGAGATCATCGTGCCGGCGCGAATTGTAAAAGCGGTGGACACCACCAGCGCCGGAGATACTTTCACGGGCTATTTCCTGGCGGCGAAACTGCGCGGCATGAATGCGGAGGAAGCGATGAAATGTGCGGTCTGCGCCAGTTCCATCACCGTGAGCCGTCCCGGTGCGGCTGTTTCCATTCCGTCAGCCGATGAAGTGTTTTGACTTGCGAGGAAAAGAATGATGATTCAGAATTACGAAAAACTTGTATATACCGCGATCCTGGGGAAAGTGATCGGCGTGTATCTCGGCCGTCCGTTCGAGGGTTGGAGCAAACAGCGCATCCAGGAAAAATGGGGAACGATCACCCGCTATGTTCACGAAGATCTTGAAAAACCGCTGGTGGTTTCGGATGATGATATTTCCGGGACCCTGGCGTTTGTCCGTGCATTGTCCGATTCCGGGCTTTATGAGAAAACTCCTGCGGACTTTTTCGGCGACACCTGGCTGAACTATCTGATTCCTCATCAGACGATCCTCTGGTGGGCAAATATGTGCCAATCGACCGAACATACAGCCTATATCCGGCTGAAACAGGGATACCGTTCCCCGGAATCCGGGTCTATGAAACTCAACGGGAAAGAAGTTTCCGAACAGATCGGCGCCCAGATTTTCATCGACGCTTTCGGCATGGTTGCTCCCGGCGATCCTGCTCTGGCGGCGGAACTTGCCGGGAAAGCCGCAAGAGTCTCGCATGACGGCGAAGCGGTTTACGCCGCACAGGTGGTTGCAGCCATGGTCAGCATTGCCTTTGTGGAAAAAGACATCAATAAAGCCCTTGACCGCGCCATCGGATTCATTCCACAGGATTCCCTGATCGCACAAGTTCACCGCGATGTCCGGAACTGGGCGAAAAAGTATCCGGATTGGAATGACACTTTTGAAAAGATCGCTGAACATTATGGATATGAAAAGTTCGGCGGCGGCTGCCACGTCATCCCCAATCATGCGGTCATGGTCATGGCATGGGCATACGGCGGCAATGATTTTTACAAAACCATGTCCATTGTCTGTTCCGCGGGCTGGGACACCGACTGCAATGCCGCCAACGCCGGAACGGTTTCGGCTTTGTGCGCCGAACTGGAACATCTCTGCGACACCTACGATTTCCGGACACCTTTCGGCGACCGTATTTATATTCCGACCGCAGCCGGGACCTTTGCGGTCAGCGATGTTCTGGAACAAGCTCATTTTATTGCGAAAATCGGACGCCGCATCATGGGAATGCCGGAACTTTCCGCGCCGAAAAACGGGGCGAAATATCATTTTGAAATGCCCGGAGCCGTGCAGGGATTCCTGCCGGTTTCCGAAAATACTTACGCGGTCAATTCCGCCGCTCCGGCAGGGTTCTCGGGAAAATACTGTCTGGAATTCGGCACCAAATCCGCTCCCGGGGGGATCTGCCGCATTGAAACTCCTCTTGTGCCGACTGCGTATGGCGGTTATGGAACTCCGTATACGCCCGCGATCTATTCCGGCAACACCCTGCGGATAAAGGGTTCCCTGACCGGAAATGGATGCTCTTTGAAACTGTATCTGACTCTGGCAAACGGTGAAACGGTCTTTTCTTCCGAAGCGGAACCCGATCGTGACGGCCGGTTCGATTTGAGCTGGACTCCGGATTTTACGGGAACAGCCGCGATGCTGGGCGTGGAATGTTCCTATGGGAAAGCGCTGATCGATTCCATTCGGATCGAGGGCATTTCCAAACTCGTTTCCGAGCTTGGCGACACGGATTTTTCCGCCTGGATCTCCAGCATGTCCGGAATCCGTGCCAGATCTTTTTCCAATGACCCTCTTCCCGGAATGCGTTATTTCATGAGCAACGAGGAACCGGGTGTCATCGTGACCGGGAACCGAAGCTGGGGCGACACGCACATTTCCGCACAGTTCAAGATCCATTCCGCCGACCGTGCGGGAGTGATTTTTCATTATCAGGGACTTTGCCGGTGGACCGGTCTGATCTTTACCCGTCACGGTCTGCGGATTGTCCGTAATTATTATGGGGAAGACATTTTGGCTGAAACGGATTTTATTTATCGGGAAAATCAACCGATGCAGCTGGATATCCGGACCGTTGGAAAAAGCATCGAAGTTTCGATCGACGGGAAAAACGTGCTGACTGCGGAGGATGACCGTCTGCAGTCCGGCGGAGCGGGCATTTATGCGGATCACGGCCTGTGCGGGATCGGACGTTTCGCCGTGGAAGCAGAAATAATCCGGTGACGGGTCCCAAATCTTTGCAGGAAAAGGCTCGGCACTGAATTTTGTGCTTGACCTTAAGTTTTTCGATAAGTTTTCCCCATGGTGCGGAGTTTCTTTTTTGCTCTTGCAGCGGAAGTTTTTACGCTAAAGCAATAGAAAACAAGTGGGCAATATCGAAAAAAACCGGGAAATAATTTCAGTAACCTTTGATGCCGCGGATGCAGCGGTTCATTTCCTCCGTATAGAGTTTTGCGATCGGTTCCGAACGCAGCAGCAGAATGTTTTCATCATTACGGGATTCGGCATTCTTGGAAAAATTGTAACTTCCGGTGATGACCGTTTTCCCGTCGATGATGAAAACCTTGTGGTGCATTTTCCCGCTGCGGTTCGGGGAATAAAAAACCTGTGCTCCGATCTTGCGCAGATATTCGTCCCGGCTCGCCTTGTTTTTCGCCTGGCCGGTATCGAAAAGACAGCGGACACGGACACCTTTCCTGCACAGGTCACGCAATTTTGCGGCGAATTCGGCGCCGGTGAAGGAAAATGCCATCACATCTACGGTCTTCCGGGCTGACGAAAGTTCCTGCAGGATCGTATCCCGGATCTTGTCAGTCGGGGAAAAGGCGAAATAGGCAGGGATCTGACCGATGAACACATTCCGGTCCATAGCCGAAGGTTTGCCGTCGGTGCTGAACCGTTCTTTCCAGTATTCCTCAAAACGGGCCCGATAACCGGATGCGACTGCGGGAGATTCGATGATGATGGCATTATTGTCATTCTTCCAGGTCCCGTTGTCGGTGAGGTTGTAGGAACCGGTCCAGAGATACCGGGAATCAACCACGACGAATTTGTTATGCATCAAACTGTTTTTCCGGTCGGAAACGATCGGGATCCCGGCCCGGGAAAGACGTCCGATGGCATCGTTTTTCAGGTAGTCGGTATCGGTTACGATCCGTACGGCGATGTTGCTCCGTTTTGCCTCGATCAACGCATCGGCGACGGCATCAAGCTTGATGTCGAAAGCGCAGACCTCCACCGAACGGGTGGCGGAACGGATGAACCGGCAGAGTGCGGGACAAATCTTCGGGGACGGCGCAAAATAGATCTGGATCGGATCGGTGCCGGAGTTGGGCAATAAATGCACATCGCTGTAACCGGAAACCGGAAGGCGGGTCAGCCGGAAGATCCGGTTGCGTTTGCTCACCAGAAACGTATGCGGTTTTTCCAGACTGTGCGGGATCCGCTCTTCCGGGATAAAAGTGAATCCGATCCCGGCGGCCAGGATCAGGACAAGGGAAGGTATCAGATATTTAAGGGGGATTTTCCGGACAACTTTTTTCGTTTCTTTCCGGACAGCTTTCTTCACGGTCTGCTTCACAGCATTTTTTGCCGCATTCCGGGCCATCGATTCCAGGGTAGAACTCTTTTTTCTGCTCATCTTCTGCAAAAATCTTTCAAAAAGGATTTGTTATTTTCATATTCAGGCTGTATAATGGATGAAAAATATATTGAAAACGGGAAAAAGCAAATCGGAAAGGATCTTTTTTCTATGGAAATTCAGGAAAAAATCAAAGAAGCGGCCCGGATCATCCGGGAAAATCCGTCCAAAGGCATGGCCTTCACCGGAGCGGGGATCTCAGTGGAAAGCGGGATCCCGCCGTTCCGCGGATCGGACGGGTTGTGGAGCCAGGTGGATCCCTCCTTCATAGAGATCGAAACTTTCCAACGGGAACCCGAGGAATGCTGGAAAAAGATCCGCTCGCTGTTCTACGATCACTGGGGCATGGCCAAGCCGAATTCCGCCCATGTCCGGATCGCAGAAATGCTGAAGCAGGGGATGCTGGCCGGGATCGTGACCCAGAACATCGACTGTCTCCACCAGCGCGCAGGTGCGCCGGAAGACAAGGTGTATGAATTTCACGGCACGCTCGATTCCCTGATCTGCGTCCGCTGTTCGGCCGTGTACCGTCCGGACCATTCCCTGCTGGATCAGACACTGCCGAGCTGTCCGAAATGCGGGGGGCTGCTGAAACCGGATTTTGTCTTTTTCGGTGAAGGGATCCCGGAAAAAGCATTCAGAAAATCCTTTGAACTGGCGGAAAACTGCGCCTGGTGTCTGGTGATCGGGACCAGCGGAGAAGTCATGCCGGCATGTGAAGTGCCGCGCACGGCGCACCGGAACGGAGCCAAGGTCATTGAGATCAATCCGGAACCGACCGCCTTCACGCACGGCACGACCGACCTTTTCCTGCCGGGGAAAGCCACGGAGATCATGGAACTGCTGGCTGGGGAACTGGGGCTGGAATAATGGAGTTTCATACCGGGCTGCCGGTGGAAAAGATCCTGCCGGAACTGGAAAAAATTATCCTGACGAACCGGAATGCGATTTTGTGCGCGGAGCCCGGAGCAGGCAAAAGCACACTGGTCCCCCCTGCCCTGATGGACGCCCCATTCCTGAACGGGCAGAAGATCCTGATGCTGGAACCGCGGAGGATCGCCGCCTCGGGCGCTGCGAACCGGATCGCCTTCCTGCTGGGGGAAAAAACCGGTCAGCGAGCCGGATACCGGACCAGGTTCGGCAGTGCCGTGTCGCCAGCGACCCGGATCGAGGTCATCACCGAAGGGATCCTTACGCGGATGATCCAGGACGATCCGGAACTGCCCGGCGTGGGAATGATCATCTTCGACGAATTTCACGAACGCAGCCTGCAGGCCGACCTGGGGCTGGCGCTGGCGCTGGATATCCAAAGTGCGTGGCGCGAGGATCTCCGCATTCTGGTCATGTCGGCCACGCTCGACACCGGACGGCTGAAAAATCTGCTGGGTAAAAATGTCCCGCTGCTGAAATCGGAAGGAAAGGTTTTCCCGGTGGAAACGAAGTACCGCCCGCCGGAAGACCGGAACCGTCCGCTGGAAAAAGTCATTGTGTCCGCGGTGGTTTCAGCGTTGAATGAACATCCGGGCGACATTCTGGTTTTTCTGCCGGGAGAAGGCGAGATCCGGCGTTCGATCGAAGAACTGGAAAAAGCGTTCCCGGACGCGGGACAGCAGCATCTGCTCTTTCTGCCGCTCTATGGGAACCTGCCGGAAAAGGAACAGGACCGGGCGCTGTCCGGGCCGCCGGAAGGATTCCGGAAAGTGATCCTTTCCACCCCCGTAGCGGAATCGAGCGTCACCGTTCCCGGCGTGCGGATCGTGATCGATTCGGGCTGGAGACGTGTGCCGCGGTTTTCTCCGGCAACTGCGATGAACCGGCTGGAAACGGTCCGGATCCCGCTCTCCTCGGCAGAGCAGCGGCGCGGCCGTGCCGCCCGGACGGGTCCGGGTCTCTGCATCCGGCTGTGGCCCCAAGTAGAAGAACGCGGATTTGCGCCGTTCGGCACTCCGGAAATACTGGAGACCGATCTGGCGCCGCTGTCGCTGGAACTGGCGCAATGGGGCTTGACCCCGGACAATGCGGACTCGCTCCGTTGGCTGGATCCGCCGCCGCGTGTCAAACTGCAGCAGGCATTCGAACTGCTGCGTTCCCTCGAAGCGGTGGACCACAGTCACCATATCACGCCACACGGAAAATTACTGCTGGGGAAAGCATTGCATCCCAGGCTGGCACACATGATCCTTTATGCGGAAACGCTGAAAGTCCCCGCCCTGGGCTGCGCTATCGCGGCAGTTCTTTCCGAACGTGACTTTCTGCGCGGTCAGCCGTTTTCCGACCTGAACGAGCGGCTGGAATATCTGCTGCCGGGCAGCGAAAAAAAAACTGGTTCGCTCGACCGTGCCGCGCTGCAGCGGGTGCGTTTCACTTTCCATCAGTTGACGCGGCAGGATCTCACACGGGAACAGTTGAAATTCAGCGGCATACTGCCGGGCAAAGCCTATCCGGACCGGATCGCCGGCCGCCGTCCGGACCAATCGGGAGAATACACGCTGGCCAACGGCATCACGGCCCGGCTCCGGCCGGAGGACGACATGCGGAAACATCCGCTGCTCTGTCTGCCGGTGGTGGAAGGATCAGGGAACATTCCCACGGTATTTCTCTCCGCAGAAATCACGCTTGCGGAGCTGAAAAAATATTTTGCGGAACAACTGACCGAAAATGTAACGCCGCAATGGAACAACGGTTCGCTGACGGTCTGGCGGGAACTGCGTATGGGTTCGCTGACGCTGGAACGCAGACAGCTGCCGTCCGACACGGCGGAACTGGATCCCGAATTGAGGATCAAGACATTTCTGGACGGGATCCGGAAACAGAAGCTGCCGTGGTCAGAACATGAGTTATCCTGTTTGAGGCGGCTGGATTTTCTGCATCGCACGCTGGGAGACGACTGGCCGGATGTCAGTGAAGAGAAACTGGCTGCGACCATGGAAGAATGGCTGGCTCCGTTCCTGACCGCAAAAAATACCACGCTGGAATCGCTGCGCGGCCCCACGCTGGCGGCGGCTTTCCAGAATCTGGTCGGAGCGGACCGTCTGGGAAAACTGGAAAAATTCGCACCGGAACGGATCGAAGTCCCCAGCGGGTCCAGGATCCGGATCGATTACAGCCATGATCCGCCGCTGCTGCCGGTGCGGCTGCAGGAAGTTTTCGGGATGACCGCCACCCCGAGACTCGCCGGCGGCAAGGTCCCGCTGGTCATGGATCTGCTTTCGCCTGCCATGCGAACGGTCCAGATCACTTCCGACCTGGCGCATTTCTGGACCGATTCGTATTTTCTGGTGCGTAAGGAAATGCGGGGCCGTTATCCGAAACACGACTGGCCGGAAAATCCGCTGGAAGCACCGCCGCACCGCGGCAGTCTTCGCAGGAAAAACGGAGCGGGGAAATGACTTGCTACCGTATGAGGATCGCGTTCAACGGAAGCCGTTTTTCCGGCTGGCAGCGTCAGGACGGACTCCGGACCGTGCAGCGATCCGTGGAAGAGACCTTGTGTTCGATCATCCGGGATCCGGAAGTCAAAACAACAGCCTGCAGCCGGACTGACGCCGGAGTCCATGCGCTGGACATGACTCTTTCCTTCTGTTCCGGAAACGACCTGCCGGACCGGGAACTCTCCACTCTGCTGAAAACCCGTCTGCCCCATGACATCCGTCTGATCGAAGCGGTCCATGCGCCAATGGATTTCAATGCGCAGCGCGATGCGCTGGGGAAGGCATACGTATATGTGATCCAGACCGGCGAACCGGATATTTTTCTGCGGGGTCTGTGCTGGAACTGGCCGGGAACATTTCCTGTGGAGCGGCTTCGTCCGATCATTGAACAGCTGCCGGGCACGCATGACTTCCGCAGTTTCACCGGACGCCATGCGGAAAAAGATACGGCAAGAAACATTTTCCGGGCGGAACTGATCCCGTTCGGCTCCCTGCTCTGTTTTTATATTTCCGGCAACGGATTCCTGTATAAAATGGTGAGAAGGCTGGCCGGTTTCCTGTATGAAACCGCCCGGGGAGACCACAGTCCGGAAGATTTCCGCCGTCTGCTGAAGGCTCCGCAGCCACCGTCAGACAGTGTAACGGTGGCTCCTCCGGAAGGGCTGTATCTGAAAAAAGTATTTTATGAGCCGGAGGAATGGAAACTGGATCAGCTGACGATCCCGCCGTTTCTTCATTTTCAGCAAATCTTGCAATAAAAAAATGTTCGCCGATTTGCTTTTTGGACCGTAAAATGTATATTATTTGAATAAAATTTATCTGAATCTGAAGTTTGGGAAAAGGAAAATACTATGGATCCGAAACCAGAAAAGTTTCTTCTGGCTGCCGCCGTCATGCTGGCAGTGCAAAACCTTCTTCCGGCAACGGAAAGGACCACGGAAAAAACCACGGAAATCACCACCTCCACCGTGATCACCAGAACAGTAGTCACGGAAAAGGAAAAAGTTTCGTGGAAGCCGTTCAAGGTATGCGTTCTGGATTTCACCACGATCGACACCGCCGGGCAGAAACGTTTTCTGGACCAGCGCAACGATCCGATCGTGATCCCGCCGCAATGCACGCTGAATGACGCCGACCGGAAATCGGTAAACAGCATCATGCAGGGATTTGTCAGGATGATCGACGCCTGGAACAATTCCAAAACCGATGATTCAAACCGGAATGCCCAGGCGGCGGACAACCGCTTCAACCGGACAAAGGCGCTGAATTTGTATAATACGGTTCTGAACGGACAGCCGCGTCCGGTGGTGATCGGAGCGGAATACCTGGCAGCTTATCTGGGCAAGCGGAACGATGTGTTCACCTGTATGGACGCCTCGCTGATGGGAATTGCGATGAACCGGCTTCAGAGTGCGCCGGACTTTCCGCAGGATTTCATGCTGAAGCTGGCCAAGGCGACGGGTGCGACGCATCTGATTTATGGAACAGTTTCCGATCTGCGGACTCAGAGCAAATCCTTCCAGGGATACGGGATCAAAACCAAAACCACAGTCTATCAGCTGGATGTCATCATCAAAATGGTGGATCTGGTCCGCCAGAGCACGGTATATTCCAATGTCTATACCGGCACCTGCCGGGAACAAAGGCCTGTCAGCAGCACGATGATCGACCATAATATTTTCCAATCGCTGATGAAGTCGGCACTGGAACAGGCGGCGGAAGAACTGTATGACAAATGCAAACCTGGCCGGCGGAATGAGATCTCGGTGACTCCGCTCCCGTATATCATAACCGTGATCCCGGCCGGAGGAATGTTTTTCAAGCCGGGAAAGGCGGAAATTTATGTGGATGGAGCCCTTGCCGGCAAAGGAGGATCGCCGATCGTGCTTCCGGCAGGGAAATACACGCTGGAGATCCGGGCTCCCGGCTATAAAACGAAAAAGTTCCAACTGACTGCAGCCAAAGACGAAACGATCAATATTCAACTTGAAAAATAAGGATGGTCTTATGCAAAAAAGATTTGTTGCCGGTTTGTTTCTCGGAATGGTCCTGAGTTTCTGTGCCGCCGCGGCGGACCGGCTGGCAATTGCGGAACCGGTCAATAAGGGAGGCATGAGTGCGAAGGAGATCGAGGCGGTCTGGGGCATGCTGGAAGCTTCGGTGGACGGCGGCTATGAACTGATCTCGCGTTCCGCACTGAAATCCATGCTTACGGAAATCGGGCTGACCAACAGTTCCGATCTGGTGAATTTGAATTCCGCGCAAAAAGCCCGTATGGGCGAACTCAAAACGGTGAAATATCTGCTGGTCCCGACTGTCAGCAAATTCGGCAGCAGGATCAATCTTTCCCTGATCATGATCGACTCCTCCACGGGAAGCATCGATCCGGACAAGAAGACATCGGAAACGTATCAGTCCCTGGATGAACTGGCCGACAAACTGAAGGATACGCTGGCGGAGATCGGCCTGGGAATGGCGGCGAAAAAACGCGGGATCTCCGCACTGCTGGTCCCGGTGATCAGCGCACCCAAGGCCCCGTCTTATCTGGCGGGAGAATTCAACGTCCTGCTGGAGGCCGCACTGGTGAACAACGGCGCGAAACTGAACAATCTGCAGTCCGTCGACAAAATACTCCGGAAAAACAGGATCGACCCGCTGGCGGAAGCCGAACCGGCGATGTACCGACGCATCGGCGAACTGCTCAGGGTCGATTACCTGATCCGCGCCAACATCACCCGTTTTTCCATTATTCCCCAGCGGGTTTACATCGAGGTGACCCGCCGTTATGTCACCAGAAGGATCGGCAATATTGAGGGAAATATCCGCATCATTTCCGCACAGACCGGATCGGTGGCAGGATCCATCCCATTCCGTCTGAATGTGAATTTCGACGACGTGGACGGCACGGAAGACTGGACGCCCCGTGATTACAACCAGTATCTGATCGACCGCGTCATGCCGGTGGTCGCAGGAGAAGTCCTGAAAGTCATCAGGAAATAAAAACGGAGTCCCGCCATGAAGACGATCAGATTTTCACTTCTTTCCGGAATAGGTGCAGCTGTGCTGCTCCTGACCGGGTGTTCATCCATCGTCAACGCGCATCGGCAGAAGGCCGACCTGATGCAGCATTATGTCCGCGGGGACTTTCAGCCGGCGCATGAAGAGCTGGAATACAGGCTCCGTCCATCTTCCGCCTTGAACTCATCAAGGGAAAATACCGGGGATGAAGTCATGTGGAGACTGGAAGCAGGGTCCTTGAACTGCATCATGGGCAATGACAACCGGAGCATTGCTCATTTCAACCGGGCGGAAGAACTGATCGAAGAGTATGACGAGCGCGCGATCGTCAATCTGCGCGAAGCCGGAGCGGAAACCTCGGTCCTGCTGACCAATCCGAACGCCCTGCCCTACCGCGGCTGGTGCCGGGACCGCATCATGCTCCCGGTCTACCGGGCGTTTGCATATCTGGGCAAAAAGGATGAACAGGGGTTTCTGGTTGAAATAGCCCGGATCCGTTCCAATCAGGACAAGGTCATGGACGATTATCAGAAGTATTTTGAAGCGGAAAACAAGGCCATGGCGAGGGAGAAAAAAAGGAACCGGCAGGCCGCGTCGAGCGTTGATCCGGAACATGTCATGCGGGACAGCCGGAACCGTGAACTCTCCGGGGCCCTGAATGAAACGACCGCGGCGGCGCACCGCGGATATGCCGATTTTCTGAATCCGTTCGCCATTTTCCTTTCCGGTTACGGCTATGCCCGTTCCGGCAACTTCCAGAACGCAGTGGTGGACTTCGAACGTCTCTACAAGGCCATGCCCGGCAATCCGCTGGCACGGCAGTATTATGCGGCCAGCCTGCGGAAAACCGGTCGGCAGGTGCCCGCTGAACTCGGAAATGTTCCGGACCTGGATTTCTCCATGGCCGACGACCATGTTCTGGTGATTTTTGCCGATGGAAGGAGTGCGGCCCTGCGGCAGATCGCGCTTTATATTCCCATCGTCCTGCCCGGATATGCCACGCTGGCCACCGTGGCCTGGCCGGTCTGCGAATTCTATCCGGCTCCGTTCCGGACACTTCGGGTAACTGCAGATGGGAAAAGTCACGACACCGTCAAGATCGCGGATATGGACGGCATCATGGCAGCCGAATACAACCGGCGTCTGCCGGGAATGATCCTGCGGATCTGTCTGAGCACAGCAGTGAAAGAAGCCGGGGCGTATTTTGCGACCCGTGCCGCATCACAGGCGAATGGCTGGGCCGGTCTGGCAACGGCGGCCGGGACCTCCATTTACAAAGCGATGTTCAACACCGCCGATACCCGGACCTGGGAAATCCTGCCGAAGGAATTCCAGATCACCCAGTTCGCCATGCCGAAAGACCGTAAAATCAAACTGTCGCCATCCGGCACGCAGCAGGAAGAGATCCTCCTTCCGGCCGGAGCGGGTTCCGCCATTGTCCTGGTCCATGCCCCGAGTCATTCACCCGCAGCATTTTCCTGCCGGGTGTTTCCTTTGAAACGATAAACAGGAGTTAGACAACATGAGATCCATTCTCAAACCCATTTCCGCCGCTGCGGCATGTCTGGTCATTGCAGCCTGTCAGAACACGGTCAACACGGTGGAAAATGCCGACAAAAACGCCACCCCGAATGTGATCCGCGACCAGCGGTTCGTGACCGACGGCTGGCTGCGCGACCGGCTGGCGCTTCGTTCGGTCAGGACCGCCACAACAGACGGTGGTCTGCTGGTGGTGGAAGTCACTGCGACCAATGTCCGGACCGGCGCACTGGCACAAACCTGGAGCAGCATGACCGGAGATGTACCATACACCGTCGATTACAAATTTGTCTGGCAGGATGCCAACGGCATCACGGTCGACACGCAGCTTTCGATCTGGCAGTCCCGGCAGATCAAACCGGGAGAAACGGTTTATTTCAAGTCCGTTGCACCCTCCCCCCGATGCAAAGATTTTATCCTCAACCTGAAAGAACATAAATAAGGAGAAAAAACATGAGAACCTGTCACTTTGCGATCTTTGGAGCCGCTGCCGTCCTGATGCTGGCAGCCGGATGCGGAACCACGTCGGAATACGTGGATGCCAACGACACGAACGCGGCAATCAAAAACGACAACCGGATGAGTTCTTCCGACTGGATCGTCGCCACGGAAAAACTTGGCAACAGCCTGCTGACTTCAGCGGAATTTGATGCTTTTCTCCGGGATTATGCGGAAGACGCTGCGGAAAAATTGAAAAAAGCCAAGGCAAACGGAGAAGCAATCTCCGCACGGGAAAGACGCACGGCCATGCGTCCGCTGCTGATGCTTTCCACGATCGAAAACAAGACCGACGAACACATCGAAACACCGCTGCTCACCGAACGGCTCCGCGAGATCCTGTTCAAGAGCGGCAAGGTCCGTTTCACCACTTATGCGGCCGGATCCGGACAGCATATCGATACAGCAACTGCCGGAGCACGTGATCTGGCAAAAGATCCCAACATCAAAAGACGCACCCGGATGCAGAAAAACCGCGTCCATGCGTATGACCTTTCGTTGAGCGGCCAGATCATCAAACAGCGGGCGGCCTCTGGCCGGGCGCGGGAGATCTCCTATCTTTTCACGCTGACCCTGACCGACAGCGACTCCGGTGAAGGAGTCTGGGCGCAGACCTACGAACTCAAGCGTCAGCATAAGAAAAGCGCTTTCGGTTACTGATCAGCGGTCCCCCGCCCCGCGGGGGCAGTTCTCTATTTTGGAAAAGGTCCTTTGATATGATGAAGCATAAATTTACCATCGCAGCAGCCCTTCTGGTTTCCCTGCTGGCCGGCTGTACCAATGTCGCCACCTTTGATTACAACAGTGCGCCGGGAAGCACGGTTTCGTTACGCGAAGCCGGGACCGCTTCGAAAACCATCGCGGTCCTTCCCTTCCTCGATCAGAGAGGTTCCGGAATTTCCAGTCCGGGCGAGATCGGGGAAAGGGGTTCCCTCTACCTGGGATTTATCCCGCTCATGCCGTTCGGCTATCTGATCAAAAGCGAACCGGAAAAGACGGATGACTTTGTCTCGCTGGGACGTTTCCATTTCGATCCGGTCAACGATCTGGCCAATGCGGCCATGGTCAGCCTGAAAGGGTCCAACCTGTTTGCAAAAGTCACCCGGGCAAACGATCTGAAACAGGCGCAGACGGATTACATCTGGCGCGGGAAACTGCTGAACACGGCCTACCGGGGGAACATGTATTCCTACTGCATCACCTATTTCCTGTCGCATGTATTCTGGATCATCGGCGTTCCCAGCGGGACCTCCTGGAACCGGCTGGCCGTCCGGTTCGAACTGGCGGAACGTGCTTCCGGGAAAGTGGTCTGGAGTTATGACTTCGACCGCGAGGATTCCATCACGCATTGGATCTATGCACGCGTCGGCAAAGATACCAGCATGTATGCGCTGCTGATGAAACTTGCCATGAACAATGCCTTGAAAGATCTTGCCGAAAAGAATCTGGTGAACTGAATCCATCTTCCCGGACCGGAAAAATCGGTTTCCCCAAATACCGTATTTTCCAGCGTATATTTCGTTGCCTCCGTCGACGCCGAAAGTTTCAGTCCGGGATCGGCTTATCCTTCCTGTTTTTCCGCCTATATGCCTCATAGGTCTTATAGGTTTCATTCGCCCCATTTCCCTCCAGTTCGGAGCGCAGCGAAGGCGTGACCACATTCTCCGGAATGGAAACACCGGTCCCCTTCAGCATTTCGGCGATCTTCTGCGCAACTTCGCGTGCCGACACGATCCGCACCGGCTTGTCCCACCACGAAAGCATGACTTGCCCCCTGCCGGCTGGTGCAAAATTGGGGCAAAATCGATTTTCAGGGCATTTTCGAAAAATTCATAAGTCGTTGATAATAAATGGAGCCAATGATCGGATTCGAACCGATGACCTGCGCATTACGAATGCGCTGCTCTACCGACTGAGCTACATTGGCTTGAAATGAAATATTCCGTAATGTAACTCATCTTTCATGAAATTCAAGACCGATTCATAAATTTTTTCAAAGTTCTTCGCAGAAAAATCAAACACGACAGGGACAACTGTGCCGGAGCCAAAGGGAAATTCATCCGCACACGGATGGAAATGATCCGGGAAAATGCGATCTCGGACTATTTTTTGACTTTTTGCAATATCCGGCTTGATAATTATGATTTTTATGATAAAGTATCTTTCATATAAAAATATTTTTCCTGAAAGAATCTAACAACCAAAGCAACTGAAGAGGAAGATTTATGAAAAGAACAGCGATGCTGGCGGGAGTGCTGGCGGTGACGGCTCTGCTGACCGGATGCGCCACCTGCATCCGGGAATTGCCGGCCGAAGCCCGCAAGCACGAACCGCAAGGTGCGGAATATGAATTCTGCCGACAGCTGGTCATTGCGTTCATGAAAAACGATGCCAAAACCTTTCTGTCGCATCTTCCGGAGGAAGTCCGGAATAAATTCGATGAAAAACAGTTTGCCGCCTCGCGCAAATCCGTGCTGGATTCCATGGGCGAACCGATTTCCTTCCAATATGTCACGGCACTGGAACTGACCACGTTCACGCCGCACATCTGGAAGATCCGTTTCCAGCGGACCGATCCGCGCAACGGGAAAAAATTCACCAGTGAAGCTCTGTTCCGGATCATCACCGGAAAATTGGACGGGAAACCGGTCATGATCGGTTTCCAATTTCTGTAAGAACCCCCAAAATGAATGGCCAAACCAGAAGGACATTTGAAATGAAATTGATGTTGCGACTTCAAGCTGTTGCCGCGCTCGCGGCGATTTCCTGCACAGGATTCTCCCTGGCGGCAGCAGACACCGATGCGGATGCGGTCAGAACGATTCACCTGCGCCAGGATGACGCGCAGGTGCGTTTTGAAAGCAAATTGTATGAATTGAAACACATCCCGGCGGAAGAGATCCTTCCGTTCGTCAACTCGGCAATCCAGCGCTACAACCGGAATTCGACCATCCGCCGCGTTACCTCGACGCATGGGGGAGCTGGTGCGATCCTGGTTTCCACGGGCCGCGATTTCCTCCCGCTGGTGGATGACATTGTTGCCGCACTCGACCGTCCCGGAAAAATCAAGGAAAACCAGTCGGCGATCGCCGGCACGGGAATTTCCCGGGTCGCCTATTCGCCTCGCTACCGGGCGGCGGCTGAATTTTCCCGGATCGTGGACAGCACCATCGGGTCCAGCGTGGGCGCCGCGTATGTCAACAAGGAAACCAACACGATTTTCTGGCGCGACCAGACCGATGCAGCCAAACGGACGCTTGAATGGATCAAACAGCTGGACCGTCCCCTGCCCCAGGTCCGGATCCGCATGAACTATTATGAATTGCGCGACAGCGATCTGAAAGACTGGGGGATGGATTACCTTGCCTGGAAGAACGGACCCGGTGTCAATCTGCTGAATCTCGGCTACAATGCCGGCCGCCTCGCCGTGGACGAACTGCTGCAGGATGCTTTGTTCGTTTCCACCGCGTCCTGGGGATTCGGCGGATTCTTCACGGCTCCGCAGTTCGACATGAGTTTTATCCGCTGTCTGCAACAGTCGGGCAACGCCAATGTGTCGGCCAGCGCCACCCTGACCATGATCAACACCCCGGTGGAAAACGAACAGGATTATGCGCTGCTGCGGACCGTTCAGGACCGCAATCCGGAAACGGCTCCGTTCATTCACCGGATCTCCATGAAACCGGAATATCAGAACATCGCCAAAAACACGCTCGGCCGGACGCTGGTCGGCAAAAGCTATTATGAAGATGCAGACGGCAACCTGTATGCCGATCCGCCGAATCTGGAAGCGAAAATCGTCAACCCGTTCATCTGTTTCCAGTCCACAAACGAGGAAGCCAATGCGCAGGGATTCATCCCGTCCTCCAAACAGGCTTACCGCACACGCGAGGAACTGAAGAACAACGGCGGCGTGATCTTTGATTATGCGCTGTATTTCAAGAGCGTGGTGGAACGCGGCAACACCGGTTCGGAACTGAGCAACACCGCGTTGATCTCCGGCGCAGCGACCCTCGGCTTCGGAAAAGAAAAAGTCCTTGCCGTATATGAAAAGGAAAACGACGTGGAACAGACGATCGGTCTGCCGATCGTTTCCCGTATCCCGATCATCAAGTATCTGTTCAGCACCGTCACGACCATTCGGGAACGCACCTATCTGGTCGTGACCGCGGAAGCGGAAATGGTCCATCCGGATGAATCCGGCGCTCCGACTGCCAGCGAATCCGGCAAGGTGGTCCGCCGCCATGAGACGATCCTCCATACGGAAAAAGTGTTGAAAGAAACCATCAAGCAGAAGAAAAAATAAGGGAAGGATGACGATTTTATGAATATCAGAACTTTGATGCTGTGCGCCGTTGCGGCGGCCGTGCTTTCCGGCTGTAATGCGGTCCCGAACGGAAATACGGCCGCCTTCAGGCCCCGCAATACGGCCAATGACAACAAACCGCGGGAGATCTCGCTGACCCCGAATTCGATCCCGGGCACACCGCGCGACCGCAACAACAATCCCACCGGCGGCTATGCCCCGTCCAATGTCCAGGCCCAACTGAAAATAGACGTCAAGGACGGCACGAAGAAAATCAACGTGATCCGCGACAACAACGATCCGTATGTCATCACCAAGCCCTATACGCTGAAAAATGCCGATCCCTATGCGGTCCGCAGTTATCTGGAAGCCGCGGTCGGCGCCAAAAGCGTGAATAACAGCCCCGCCCAAGTCATGGCGGTCAAGTATCAGGACGGCACCGGTGTCGTTCTGGTTTCGGCCGAAGAATACCGGTTCCAGGATTCCAAGGAAGGACGCGGGATCGACCACATCGTGGCCTCGCTGGACCGGAAAGGTCTCACCTTCCTCCCGGAAGCGGATACCCACATCTACTTCCCGCGGATCAGCCGCGCGTCAAACCTGCGCGACATGCTTCAGAAGGTCGGTTCCTCGGAACTCGATCCCCAGTTTGCCGTCGCGCCCGGCACAATGCTGGTTGATGCCGAACTCAATGCGCTGCTGGTGAAAGCACCCGCCTGGAAATGGGCCGAAATGCGTGAAATGCTCAAATTCTACGACCGGCCAATCCCGGAGATCAAGATCTATTACCGCGTTCTGGAGATCTATGCGGAAAACGATGACCGTATCGGTGTGGACTTCCAGAGCTGGAAAAACAACGACGGCGTCGATCTTTTCGCCACCGGCATGGTGGTCCGCCGCAACTGGGGGACCTTCTTCACCAGCGGCGTCCAGGACACCGGCAGCAACAACACCAACTACTGGAACTTCAACCCGAAATGGAATTCCCGTTATCTGGACCTGATGACTTCCATCGGCAAGGCAAAATGTCTCGCACAGGGAGAGATCGTGGCACAGAACCGCAAAACCTCCCTGGTCCAGGTATCCTCCGGATTCTTCTATGACCGGACCTATTACAAGGAAGGCGCCAAAACGCTGGCGGAAGGGACCGGGGAATTCGTTTACGCGGACATCAATCCGGATACCATCCTGCGCGAATCCACCGCCAAGATCATGCCTCAAGGGACCATCAAGGATCTGTATGACAGCATGAATCTTACCGTCCCGGTGGGCGGCAGAAATGTTCCGCTGTCGAATTTCATCGTCCCCGCCGGATACACGCTCCGCATGATGGGCACGCAAACCACCACCAATACCTATTACGAAGCCGCGGCCAAAGCACTGGAAAATGACAGTGCTACCAGTCCGCTCTCCAAATATCTGACCGGGTATGTCGACGAAAACGGGGTCGCGACGCCCGCTGCTTATTACAACATCGACTGGGCCACCCGTACAGCCAAATGGGCCAACAAGGACGCCGCCCCCGGCATCATTCACGGCTGGCTGCAGTATCCGATGGTCACCGAAGGATTCCAGTTCGATCTGAAAGTCACCCCCGTGGTCACCGGCAATGCCGCACAGCTCAAATTCGACCTGGCCAGCATTTCCCTGCTTGGTTGGAATGCCGACGGTTCCGCCCGCCGGAGTTTCTCCAAAACGGCCACCACGGTCCAGATCGGACCCGAAGCCAAGGAATTCGTGATCGGCGGTCTGCGGAAATCCGAATCGGTCCGCGGGACCACCGGGCTCCCGTTCTTCAAGGATCTGCCCGTTATCGGCCGTGCACTCTCCACCGAGACCGAATCGCTGAAACAATCGCAGCTGGTCGTGATCGCACACGTCCAATATTCCAATCCGGACGACTCCATGGGACCGCAGATCCGCGAAAATCTCGGCAAGGTCATCAAGAATGTCAACAAGGGTATGAGAAGCAAAGTCGGAAATATGTTCTTCCAGCAGTATTTCCTGGATGACGACCGCACCGAATGGCAGAAGCGGCTGGATCAGCTGGACAATGAGATCAACGACAATTACGAGACGCTGAAATGACCGCATCCGGGCGCAAAAAAAAGAATGGCGGATCAGCAGTTCCGCTGACGGGAAAACCCGAGGACCAACTCGGACGAGTAGACGTCTTCAAGAAGATGTGCCGGCTGCTGGAAGTACGGCGCCGGGCAGTTCTCGACGCCGCCTGGCGGGAATATTACGCAGATAAACTCCCCCAGCAGCAGTTCATCCATCTGATGATGCTCCGTTTCACGCTGCCGTGCAACCTCGCCAAGGTCATGGAAGTGACCGGACTCTCTTCCGCCGGCGCTTCCATCCTGGTCAACAAACTGGTCCAGTTCGGCTGTCTGATCCGATACGACGACCCCGCCGACCGCCGCAATGTGATCATCAATTTCACCCCGAAAGGCGCGGAGATGTGCAGCGTGGTCGAAGACCTGCTCAACCGCTACATCTTCAGTTATTTCGACAACTGCAAGGAAAAGGAACTTCAGGAGATCGAAGATGCCAGCCGGACTATCTGCCGCGCGCTTGACCGCTCACGGCAGGATTTTGAATGAAAAACCGTCCCTGAATCTTGATTTTTCCCGTTCCGGGACCGAACGGCAGGCAGCCGCATCACTTGATGTAGATTTCCGTCGGTTCGCTTTCGACCTTGACTGAATTCAGGTTCAGGACCGCACGAAGTGTATAGGGTGTCTTTTTCGCGGCGGGCTTCAGTGTTTTCAGGAATTCCGCCGGGATCTGGATCAGAGCCTGATTGTTTCCCGGATTCAGCGTCAGCGGGGAACGCGCTTTCAGGTTCACTTTTTCCGGGTCGTATGACCGCGAAAGTTTCCAGCTTTCCGGTGCGGCTTTCTGCTCGGGACTGCCTTCCCGGTAATATAAATTGATGTTGGCCGCCTCGCATGTATGCCATTCATAAATGGTGACCGGCCGCATTCCCGTATTCTTCAGGGAAAAGGTCAGGACCGCCTGCTCATCCCCCGCATAGAATTCCCGTTTGATGGAAAGCAGGGAAAGCCGCAGACTGTAATCCTTGAGCTGGTGGAACACCTGCGGATTGCGCCGGAAAGAACCGCGTTTCCGGGCAGGTTCCGAGGAACAGGAAGACAAAAAGAACACAAGTGTCAACATCAGAAACATTGCAGCAGAGCGAATCATTGCAGTACTCCCTTGTTATGGCCGGAAAGATTATTCTTCGGCAGCTCACCGCTCCGCACTTTCCGGAAAAATTCCTTGAATTGATTGGCGCATTCCAGTTCCAGCACCCCGCCGGTGACCTTCACCTGATGCAGCATGCCGGGAAATCCGGTAATGTCCAGCGCCGAGCCGCAGCAGCCGCTCCGGGGATCGGCAAAACCGTAAACCACCCGTTCCACGCGGGCGTTCACCAGCGCACCGGCACACATGGCACACGGTTCCTTGGTCACATACAGCGTAACGCCGTCCATGCGCCAGTCCCCCTGCTGCGCGGCCAGGGCGGTCAGCGCCAGGATCTCCGCATGGGCCGTGGCGTCCTGAAGCAGTTCCACCTGATTCCATGCCCGGGCGACGATCATGCCGTCTTTGACTGCGACCGCGCCCACCGGGACTTCGTGGTTCAGCTCCGCTTTTTCCGCTTCGCGCAAAGCCGCACGCATGAAATATTCGTCCGTGAAAATCTCCGGCGGTGCATCCGGTGCACTGTTTTCACTTTCCGGACAATTCTTTTTCCCGGATCTCATCGATCGCCTCTTTTCCATACAATGCCCGCAGCAATCCAAGATTCTGTGCATAAAAAGCCTGCGGATCGGGTTTGGTTATCACATCACCGTGCGAAAGTTCCAGCATCAGACGGCGTTTTTCCTGATCCTCCATATACAGTTCCAGATACCGGGCCAGCGTCCGCGGACTCAATTCGTCAAAAAGTTTCTGACCGAACGACTCCACATAATCCGCCGCGATCAGCGAAAGCAGTTCCGGCGAAATATGCTCCATCCCGCGCGAAAGGAACATGTCTTCGATCATCTCCTGACACCGGATCTCATCAAAGAACGGGAATGTGAACGCCCTGCCCCGGCTGGATATGTTCGGAGGAAACCGGTAATTGGAGGCGATCACCGTCAGGATATTCTTCGGCAGCGCAAAGGAACCGCCCACATGCGTCCGGAAATAATACCAGTTCATTTCCCTCGTATCAATATCGTCGAAAAAGACGATGAACTTATGGGCGGGACAAGCCGCCAGCTGATCGATCAGTTTTTCCAGTCCGGTCTGCAGGGACTCCGGACCCGGCAGGATCAGGGAAAATTCGGGAAATGAAAGCGCGTAGGCGATGGTCATCTGCGTTTTTCCCAGACCGGGCAGACCGCTTACCAGCAGAGGCAGATTGTGCCGTCCTTCCAGAAAACCGGAAAAGTGCTCCTGAAATACCCGTTTTGCCTCGTTGTATCCGAAAAACTGATCCACTTCCCGGATGGACTTCAGCTCCACCGGTATAAATTCCTCATCTTTATAACGGAATGAACGGTCCGCTGCAAAGGGATCGTTCTGCTCGAACCGCGCGGCAAGTTCCATGGCCAGACCTTTCGGCGTGGCACGCGGGAAGACCGAACCGCGCAGGCTCAAGGAACCGGCGGCCGGAGAAAGACGCGGCAAATCCCCGGAATCTTTTTCCCGGGCATACTCATTCAGTGCGGCGGAGGTTTTCAGGATCGCTGCCAGGGATTTGGCAAACCGGATGGCATGGCGCACGGTCCCGCCCGCCATCGTGGTATTCTTTTCCACCGCCTTGAGCAATTCGGGACGCATGGGCGAAGCGGCATTCAGCCGCAGCAATGCTTCAAATAACGCGCCGTCCAGCATTGCACCGAAACTCCGGGTTCCGCACAGCTGCGCCAGGGCATTGAGCGCATCCACCGTGTCCGGTTCGCCGGCACAGAATACAGCCGCCGTGTCCGGCAAAGGATTTTCCCGTTCAAACCGTTCCTTGCGCAAATAGATCCGGAGCATTTCCAGGAAAGCACGGTAGCGGGCGGAAACCACCTTCATGCCGGTCCCCTCCGCATCCATCTGTTCAAACAGGACATTGAAGGAGGCCGCGGCACAATTCAAATCGTAAAACTTGCTGTTTCCACTATCCATGACCCAGAACTCCTTTTACACTGAAGCATAAAGCAGGATCCCCAAAAACATCAGCACCAGTTCCGCACTGTATCCGAACAGATCCAGCAGCTGGCGGTTGATTCCGGAAACCGTTTCCAGACAAAGATTTTTCGCCAGCCAGGAAAACGCCCAGGACACCAGAAACGCGGAGAGGATCCCGAACGGATAAAGAAATCCGCAGACCAGCATCGCGACTGCCGCGACATACCAGTGGTGTTTACCCAATCCACGCGGCACCTTCAGCCACGGATGACCGGGATCGCCCGGCCGGTTCAGCGTGGTCAGTTCCGAACGCACCAGCCAGGCACCGGTCAGGGCCACCATGAACCAGAACGGAACAAACACAGCCAGGATCCCGCAGAAAATCATCCGGATCAGATATAAAGTCATGAGCAGGATCATGGATCCTCCGGAACGGGAATCATTGATGGAAACCGGCGCAGCGGAAAGCGCATCGTCCACAGAGCTTCCCTGCCGGCGCAAATCAATAAAATTTGCCAATGCAGTCAGGCCCTGCCAGGAATTTGCGATTTCCAGCATCAGCGGAATGACCGTCATTCCGACAATGCCGACTGGCAGGTTCCTTTCGGTGAAGACCCGCAGGATCCACAGAAGAAGCGCAGCCAGGAATCCCAGCAGCAGGCCGATCGCAGGCATCATGATCCGCAGCAGTGCCGGATGCCCGTCTATCATCGGATATTCCGAACTGTTATGGTCTCCAGTCAGGAAAGCAGGCAGCGGGATCCGGATAAATGCATTCCACGCAGCTGAAAATTCCGCCAGAAACGTCTGAATCATGAAACGCCCCTTTATCTTCTTCGTATTATGGTTACGCCGTCATCGTTTATCCGATATGTGCATTTGGCCGTTCTGCATATCCTGATGATCGCCGTCTCCAGAGTTACATTGCTCATCATGAGGGTCAGTGCTGGAATACCATCGTCGTCAGAACTGCGGCGGTTTTTCCCGATCTTCTGGAATTTGAATTTGATACCGACGCCTTCCGGATCTTTTTCTTTGCTGCGTTCATGAAGATACAGCAGTGCGGTCGTCATTCCGACTTCTTCAAAAGTGACCCTGTCAAGAATGATCTCTTTCAGTTTCTGCCGGATCTTTTCGCGTCCGGACATCCTGCGGCGTGACGAAGAGGATTTCTTACTCTTTTCAGTTTCAGCGCGGGGAGCATCCTGACTGCCGCTGTTGCCTTTGTCTTTCTTTTCGCTGAACTGAGCAAACGGATTCAGAGACAAAATCTCGTCGTCTTCAGCGGCAAAAACGAAAAGCGCAGCCATCGACAACAGTACAAAGCACCATTTTTTCTGTTTTCTCAGCATTCTCTCTCATCCTTTATTGGTTTGTTCATCCTGCTGAAAATATTTCCGATGGGCTTCGGAAATCACCTTCCAGGTCAGATCCGCCAGTTCCTTGCGCGTGCGTCCTTCCGCAGCGATTTGCGGAAGCACATAAATGTCGCATTGGATCCAGGGGATCCCCAGAAGTTTCCACAGATGCGGGACCATCCCGATATCCGTATACCAGCACGGCGAATCCGCCCCTTCCGGGACCCGGTAGATCGTAACGATCGGCTGGATCGCAAATCCGCCGGTCGATGCAACTTCAAACGAAGACGTTTTGAACGGCAGGACCTGTTTCCCATCCGTGCTGGTCCCTTCCGGATATACGATCAGCGGGACCCCATGTTCCAGGGTCGAGCAAAATTCCTGCAGGGCTTCCTTGGATTTCAGACGCGATCTCCGGTCGATCCAGATCGGATGCGTCAATTCCACATACCACCCCATCACCGGCCAGGACCGGACATCGGATTTCGGGCAGAAACGCATCCCGGAAAACGCCGCATGCACCACGATATCCAGGTATCCCATGTGATTGGAAACCAGCAGACCGCCTTGATAGCCCACGCCTTCCGGATGCACAATCAACCGGATATTAAGGATCCGGAGCAGCCCCCGGGCCCATTTCTGGATCTGCCCGATCATTCCCTGCACGGCAAGCCAGCGGTCGCGCTGATAAGAGATTTTCAATGAGACCAGAGCCATCCAGGCCAGCCAGGGGACCAGCAGGAAAAGCCGGTACAGTCTGCGGAAAAGTTTGATCATTCTGCGGAGACCACATTAAAATGTTTCTGATACCGTTCCGGCAGACGGCCCGTATCCAGCAGGATCAGGAAGTCGATCGTGCCGAAATCGGCATCGAACACCGGCTCGGAGCAGATTTTCGCTCCCATCCGCAAATAACCTTTGAACAACGGCGGGATCAGCGCCCGCGGAACCGGATGTTCTTTCCGGAATGCTTCCATCACTTCCGGCGAAGGACGTTCCATTTTCACGCTCGGCAGCGGAGTCCCGAATACCTGATCGGAAATCCGCCCCTGTTCCACAAAGTAGTCATAAAGTTCCCAGCCGGCCGCAGGTTCCATTTCCTCCAGGCTCACACATCCGGTCAGGTAACGCAGCCGCGAACGGCCCACAATCTCCGACACTCCGGCCCAAAGCAAGGCCACCACTGTCCCGTTGCGGGAATCCGGCGAAACGCAGGACCGTCCCATTTCAAACGTCTGGTCGGCTATCGCATCCAATCCCCGGATATTGAACTCATGCGAAGAATAAAATCCAAGTTCATGCGTAAGCGCGGTCGGACCCGGATGCACCCGGTAGGTCCCGACAACTTTCCCGGTGTCTTTATCTTCCACCACCAGATGCAGACAGTACTGGTCGAACTCATCCCGGTCGATCCCCGGCTGCCCGCAATCCTTGATATGTTTCCCCTGTTCGAGCTTGAAAACCTGATACCGGAGACGGAAAACCGCTTCTTCCTCTTCCGGAGTCATGGCAAATTTGATTCGGTATTGATCTTTTTCAGCCAGCACCGGAGGTGTGCATAATTTCTCGCGTATTTCTGCTGATGTCATTTTTTCACCTGATAAAAAGCTTTTGGTCTTTCGCTCGCAATTTTTTCAATAATACTTTATGGTAATCTAATCCACTTTTCGCACCTTGCAACATCGAATTGGTGTTTTTTTTAAAAAAAACAAGGTTTTATGTGTCGGGGCTGACCGGAAACCGGGAAACCGGGGATCATTTCCCCGCCGCAGGACTTTTCCGGCGATATTTTTTCAACAGGCCAAGCAGTTTGTCCCGGAAAGTCATCAGATTCTCATAATGGAATTCCGCGCTTTCCCTGACGGCGGGGACCAGATCGGGCAAGTTGGAAAATTCGCCCATCAGGCTGTTCACGTCCGCCAGCAGACGTTTCAGCAAAGCGATCCGCAGCGGGATATAATCCCCATCCTCCATGTCGATCAGGTCGCCGCTCCTGGCCATGATCTTGCCATACAGGCACAGGATCCGCATACCCGGAACAACGATCTCCGGAGAATTTTCCTCCGCAAAGCACAAGGCCCACAACCGGGCCAGACGGCCCGCGGCAATGTAAAAATCCGCGCCGTCCTTCTTCTGCCAATCGTCGGTGAAGTCGATCTCCTCTTCTTCCGGTTCGAACATGTTGTCCAGGAAGGTCCCCGTATAATCGCCATCGGGGGGGACCAGTCCGGGTTTCTCCTGGATGTGTTTCAGGATCACGGCATCCTCCGCGGGCAAATCGATGTAACGCGGCAGTTCGTCCATATAGGCGGCTACGCGTTCATCGTCCTTCCGGAGTTCGCGTTCCCATTCGAACTCATTCCAGTTGTCTTTGAAATTTCCCGGCATGAAGGATCATTCCGTTTTGGCGGCTTTCTTTTTTTCCGCCGCGGCACGGCGCTTCATCGCAGCTTCGATCCGCTTGACCGCATCCGTTTTCGGAACATCGTTCCACAGTTCTTCCAGCTGATACAGTTCACGGCTGTCCGCGGTCATGATATGGACCATCACATTGCCGAAATCAACAATGATCCACCGGCTTTCCGGCGAACCGTCCACATGGACCGGTTTGATTTTCAGTTTTTCCAGCACCTCGCGCTGGATCCGTTCGGACACCGCGCGGATATGCGGCTCCGACGTCGCCGTGCAGAGTATGAAATAATCGCTGACCGCAGATACTCCGGTCAGGTCCAGACGGATGATATTTTCCGCTTTCCGGTCGTATGCGATCTCCTCGCACGCCTTCAAAAGTTTTTCCGTCGCAGTTGCTGTTCCTTTTGCCATGATACTCCTCCTCTTCGTTATACATACAGCCGATGGCGGGTAATATAATCCGCCGCGGGGGCTGAAACAAATGCCGAAATGCCTTGAGGCCCCTCTTTTTTGATCCTTTCCCGGATCTGCGTGGACGAAACCGGAAATTCCGGGACCGATCCCATCACGCTGCCCATCAGTTTCTCCGTTTCTTCCTCCGACCAGGATTGGAGCAGTTCATCGCGCCGCACCGCCTCGTTCCTTCGCGGATACACGATCAGGCCGTAAGCCCGAACCAGATCATGCGCCCGGTACCACAAATGCAGCTGCCGGAGACTGTCCGATCCGATCAGCAGCAGGATCTCTCCGTAAGATCCATCGGCGGAAAGTTCCGCCAGCGTGTCGATCGTGTAGGATTTCCCGCTCCGGTGCCTTTCCAAGTCGGACCAGCAAAATCCTTCTTCGCCCCGGATCGACAGCCGGACCATGTTCAGACGATGTTCGAACGCTGTTATCCCGGCCGGATCCTTATGCGGAGGAGACGGAGCCGGAACAAACAGGATCCGGTCCGCCCTGCCCTGGTTCAGCACTTCCCGGGCGAGCGCAAGATGTCCGGCATGAACCGGATCGAACGTTCCCCCGAAAAATGCGGTCCTCATCAGGCGGGATCCTCCGGATTATTTTTTCGGTTCGATCACGTCGAATCCGCAGTAAGGACGCAGCACTTCGGGGATCACTACCGAGCCATCCTTCTGCAGATGGTTTTCGAGGAACGCGATCAGCATGCGCGGCGGAGCGACCACCGTATTGTTGAGCGTATGCACCAGATAGTTCCCTTTTTCACCTTTGGCGCGGATTCGCAGACGGCGTGCCTGGGCATCGCCGAGCGTCGAGCAGGACCCGACCTCAAAATATTTCTGCTGACGCGGCGACCACGCTTCCACATCCAGCGACTTCACCTTCAGGTCGGCCAGGTCGCCCGAGCAGCATTCCAGCGTCCGCACCGGAATATCCATCGAGCGGAAGAAATCCACCGTGTTCTGCCAGAGTTTGTCGAACCACATCATGCTGTCCTCGGGTTTGCACAGCACGATCATTTCCTGTTTTTCGAACTGATGGATGCGGTAGACGCCGCGTTCCTCGATGCCGTGGGCGCCTTTTTCCTTGCGGAAACAGGGCGAATAGCTCGTAAGGGTGATCGGCAGTTGTTCTTCCGGCACGATCTGGTCGATGAAACGGCCGATCATGGAGTGTTCGGATGTACCGATCAGATACAGGTCTTCGCCTTCGATCTTATACATCATGTTGTCCATCTCGGCGAAGCTCATCACGCCGGAAACCACATTGCTGCGGATCATGAACGGGGGGATGCAGTAGGTGAAGCCGCGGTTGACCATGAAATTGCGCGCATACGCCAGGATCGACGAATGCAGGATGGCGATCTTGCCGGTCAGGTAATAGAAACCGTTGCCGGCCACGCGCCGGGCGCTGTCCAGGTCGATCCCGCTCAGCCGCTCCATGATCTCCGTATGATACGGGATCTCGAAATCCGGCACTTTGGGCTCGCCGAAACGTTCGCGTTCGACGTTCTGGGAATCGTCCTTGCCGATCGGCACGGAACTGTCGATGATGTTCGGCAGCACCATCAGGTCCTTCGTGAGTTCCTCGCCGACTTTGTTTTCCTCGTCGGTCAGAGCCGTGATCCGGTCGCCATCCTGGGCAACTTCTTTTTTGACCGCTTCAGCTTCATCGCGCTTGCCCTGCTTCATCAGGAGCCCGATCTGTTTGGACGCACTGTTACGTTTCGCGCGGAGATTTTCCACTTCGGTCTTGATGGCGCGCAGACGCACATCCATCTCAACGACTTTGTCGACCAGTTCCAGCTTCTGGTCCTGGAATTTCTTCCGGATATTTTCCTTGACGATTTCCGGATTTTCCCGGATGAATTTGATATCCAGCATATTTCACCTCAGAACTGGGGCAGCGGAAAATTGGCGGTGAAGGCCACGACTTCTTCGCCGATCTTCGCCAGCGCGGCGTCATCATCCTTGGCGGCAACGGCCCGGTCGATGAAATCCGCGATCTTCAGCATTTCCGCTTCCTTCATCCCGCGGGTGGTGACCGCCGGCGTTCCGATCCGGACGCCGCTGGTGACGAACGGTTTTTCCGGGTCGAACGGGATCATGTTTTTGTTCAGCGTGATGTGCGCCTTGTCGCAGGCGATCTGGACTTCCTTGCCGGTGGCGTGTTTCGGACGGAGGTCGACCAGCATCAGATGGTTGTCGGTGCCGCCGGAAACGATCCGGAAACCTTTGTCCTTGAGCGTCTGAGCCAGCACGGCTGCATTCTTGACCAGCTGCTGCTGATAGGCTTTGAACTCCGGACTCATCGCTTCCTTGAAGCAGATCGCCTTCGCCGCAATCACGTGTTCGAGCGGACCGCCCTGCAGACCGGGGAACACTTTGGAATTGATCGCCTTGATATATTTTTCCTTGCAGAGGATCAGGCCGGAACGCGGACCGCGCAGGGTCTTGTGCGTGGTCGTGGTCACGACGTCGCAATACGGAACCGGGGACGGATGCAGTCCGGCGGCGACCAGACCGGCAATGTGCGCCATGTCAACGAACAGATACGCATTGGCCTTGTCGGCGATCTGGCGCAAACGTGCGAAGTCAATGATCCGCGGATAAGCGGAGGCGCCGGCCAGGATCATGCGCGGCTTGCATTCCATCGCGAGACGTTCGATCTCGTCGTAATCGATCATTTCGGTGTCTTTGTTGACGCCGTAGGGAACGATGTTGAAAAGTTTTCCGGAGAAGTTCATCGGATGCCCGTGCGTCAGGTGTCCGCCGTGGTCCAGGCTCATCGAAAGCACGGTGTCGCCGGGATTGAGCAGCGCAAAATAGACCGCCATATTGGCCTGACTGCCGGCATGGGGCTGCACGTTCGCGGCTTCGGCGCCGAACAGTTCGCAGGCGCGTTTGATGGCGAGTTTTTCGATCTCGTCGACAAATTCGCAGCCGCCGTAATAACGCTTGCCCGGATAGCCTTCGGCATATTTATTGGTCAGGACGGATCCCTGCGCCGCGCGGATCGCGGTGCTGGTGAAGTTTTCCGAGGCGATCAGTTCGATCCCGTCGTGCTGACGCTGCGCTTCTTTGTCGATCCAGGCGGCAACTTCCGGATCGGCCGAACGGATCGCGGCAATGTCGTCATAGGTCTTGATTTCAGCCTTTTCCAGACGGTTGATATGGCGCTGGTCGTTGCTGAACGGAGAGGAAGTCCAGACCGTGATGATCTCCTTGATGGCATCGAGGTCGAGGTAATCGGCGGGGATCACCAGCACGTTGGAGCAGTTGTGGTCCCGGGACGCCTTGGCGACTTTGGTGCTGTGGGCGACTACCGCGCGGACGCCGTGGAAACGGTTGGCGGTGATGCCCATGCCGACTCCGGAACGGCACAGCAGGATGCCGCAGGGAAGTTCGCCTTTGGAGACCGCGGCGGACATCGGTGCGCCGAAATCCGGGTAGTCATCTTTGGGATCAAGTTCAAACGGACCGAAATCCTTCGGCTGGAAACCGAGCGTTCCCAGGAAAGTGATCAGTTGCTTTTTCAGTTCGAATCCGCCGTGGTCGGACGCGATTCCGATCGCGCCTTTGGGCGCACTCTGCCAGTCTGTGATTTTCTGCATTTTTTCATCCTTGTTTTGGTTGTTATTTTTCAATGAGTGAATCTTTCAGGTTTTCGACCGCCTCTTTCATGGTCCGGAAACAGGCTTCATACTCTTCCAGGGACCCGCCGAACGGATCCGGCACATCCGTGTCCGGATGCAGTTTGGAAAAGTGCATCAGCAGACAGGATTTTGAGGCTGCTTCGGGAACCAGCGTACAGATCCGCCGCAAATGGGATCCGGTCATTGCCGCGATCAGATCGGCCTCGTCCGCCAGATACGCGGTGAACCGCCGCGCGGCATGGTGCGAAAGATCGCCGCCCGCAGACCGGATCACACGCTGTGCATGAATGCTCGCCTCATCGCCCGCATACGCATCCAGACCCGCCGAACCGATGATCCAGTCCGGATGATCCTGTCCACAGAGCACCTTCAGCCAGGCTTCCGCCATCGGACTCCGGCAGGTGTTCCCGGTGCAGACGAACAACACGTTTTTCATGCAAAAATCCTTTTTTTTCTGGTTTCCCGGTTGAACTCCGGCCTCCGAAAGAGTATTTTATATAACAAATCAGTAATATAGCACCAAAAACGGAATTTTCATCAGAAATTATGCAGAATTTTGAGAAAACCTTGGAAGAAATCCATATTTTGACCGACCAATATATGCTTTTCCGTGATATTTGCCCTTTCCCTCCGGGAAAAATCATCGAATTGGATCTCGGATGCGGCAAAGGCGGCTTTACCGCTGCCCTGGCACGGAAGTTCCCCGACCGGCTGATCCTTGCCGCCGACATCATGCTCGGACGCATGCGCAAAGTCAAGAAAAAAACCGACCGTGTCGGCAATCATAACGTATGCTGTCTCCGCACCGAAGCCCGTTATCTGCTGGGGTTCTGCCTGCCCGACCGCTGCATCGACCGCATCCATATCCTCTGTCCCGATCCCTGGCCAAAGGACCGGCACCGCGGACATCGTCTGCTCTGCGCCGATTTCATGATGCCGATCAACCGCGTGCTCAAGGAAGGCGGCATTTTCCATTTCGCCACCGATGATCCGGATTACATGCAGACCGTGACGGACCTGGTCCGGACTTCCGGTCTTTTCGAGCCGGCCGGACCGGACACGATCGCGGATGTTTCCGGCGAGGAATTCCGCACGGAATTCGAACGTGACTGGCTCGAACAGGGAAAAACCGTACCGCATACCGCCTGGCGCGCCCTGAAACCGGTCTTCACCGGTGCACACTGAGGAGGAATGCGTCATGGAACTGCTGGCTCCCGCCGGGAATCTGGAATGCGCCCTTGCCGCCTTCGACGAAGGGGCCGACGCCGTCTACGCAGGCCTGAAAAGATTCAACGCCCGCGAACGCACGGAAAATTTTTCCGATGAGGAAATGTCCAAACTGATCGCATACGCCCATAAACACGGCCGCAAAGTTTATGTCACCTTCAATACGCTCATCAAGGAAAACGAACTCGATGACGCCGCCGCGGAACTCTCCCGTCTGGAAATCCTGCGTCCCGACGCCCTGATCGTTCAGGATATCGGCGTGGTGCGTCTGGCGAAGCAGTATTTCCCGAAACTTGTCCTGCATGGCTCCACCCAGATGAGTCTGCATAATTCCGCAGGTCTGCAGTTCGCGAAGGAACTCGGACTTTCCCGCGTGATCCTGGAACGGCAGACCACGCTCGCCGAACTGGAAGCAATGATGAAAACCGATCCGCCGGTCGAAGTGGAAATTTTCATTCACGGCGCCTTGTGCTGCTGCATTTCCGGGACCTGTCTGCTCTCCTCCTGGCTCGGCGGCTGGAGCGGCAACCGCGGGAAATGCAAACAGCCCTGCCGGAGACGGCACCGTTCCGCGGACGGCAACGGATTCTTTCTTTCCGCACAGGACCTCGAAACGCTCGAGATCCTGCCGAGACTGATGAAAACCGGCGTTTCAGCCTTTAAAATCGAAGGACGTCTGCGCCGTTCGGATTACGTGTCGCATGTGGTGGCAGCCTACCGCATGGCCATGGATGCGGCCACACGTTCGGAAGATGATTTCCGCGCAGTCCTGCCCGCGGCACGCGCCCGGCTCGCCCGAACGCTCGGACGGAAATGGTCACTCGGTTATTACACCCGGCAATCGGCGGAGAACCTGATCAAACATGATTCGCTCGGCGTTTCCGGCCTGCTCTGCGGGAAAGTGACCTCGGTCGCACCCAACGGTTTTTCCGTTTCCGCCGGACGCGCATTCGGCGAAGGGGACATGATCCGGGTCCAGCCCTCCAGCGGCGATGAAGGACCGGCTTTCCGGATCACGAAAATGAGTGTTCACGGACGCGGGACCAAGTATGCCTCCCGCGGGGATGAAGTGTTCATCCATTCCGACAAGGAGATCCCCCGCGGCGGTCTGGTTTACAAAATCGGGGAGAAAACGCCCGATTACTCGGAACGGATCAAAAATCTTCCGCTGCGCAAGCCGCTGCTGGACCTGGAAATTTTCCTTTCCCGTACACAATGCCGTGTTGCCGTTTCCGGACAGATTTGGGAACAGGAAATGGATCTGCAGGAAGCCGCCAGTCAACCGCTGCAGCCGGAACGGATCGAACAGGAATTCGCCCGGTTCCACTCGGACCGCTTCGAACCCGGCGCGGTTTCCGTCCGGATCGAAGGGAATCCGTTCCTGCCCGCCAGCGTGCTGAAAAACATCCGGAAAAAATGGGAAGAGGGATTTCTGGACCGCTTCTGTGGCGATCCGACTTTTTCATCACAGGAAAACCTGAAAAAATTCCGGCAGGACTATGCCGCCGCAGCCGGAGCGAACCCAAGGAAAGAAAAAGAAATTTCCGCCCTGGTCCCCCGCGGAAAACATCCGAAACTGCCTCCCCATTGCCGGATCGTCCGGGAGATCGCCGATTCCCCCGCGCCCGGCGAAGAACTGCTGCTTCCGTTCTATCTGGATGAATTCAGCCTGCCGAAAATCATAGAACAGCTGCATCACTGGTATGAAAAAGGCGGACGGACCGTGCGGATCTCCTCATTGAGCCATCTGGCGCTGACCCGTGGTTTTCCGGATCTGGTTTTGAAAACCTGCATGCCGCTGCCGGTCTGCAATTCGCTGGCCGCCGCCGAACTGGCCGGATATGGGGTCGTGCTGGTTCAGGGTTCGCTCGAACTCGGAGCGGCGGAATGGCGCGAACTGGAACGGAAATCCCCCCTGCCCTGCGAACTGTATTGTTTCGGCAGGCCGGTATTGCTTTCCACCCGCGCGGACCTGCCCGTTCACGGCACCATGTCCGATTCCAAAGGAGACAGTTTCCGCGTGGAAAAATCCGGTATCCTCACTCAGATCATGGCGGAAAAAGTCATGTCCATACCGGTCCTGCCGGAAGCGGATGCGGAATTCTTCGATTACCGCCATGCCGACGGCCATGAGAAAAAAACGGCGCGGTTCAATTTCGATATTTCCCTGGCTTAACCACGGGAGGAGCGCCGGAAAAAGGATTCGCCCGGCACCTTGGCGTAATCCGGATAGCGTTTGCGGACTTCTGCGGGCGTGTCCGGCGGGATATACTGGAAACGGTGGTACAACCAGCAGTATTGTTCCGGCGCCATACGGATGAAATCGGCCGTAATGTCAGTGATCTCCTGGATCAGTTCCTCGTCGGACGCATATTCCGTGGCCGGCTTGGAAAGCTGACGAGCATAAACTTTGCAGGTGTCCTTGCTGTCCCGGATCACCGCGCCGATGGCGATATAGCGGCATTTCCCGTTCGAACGGGCCAGCACCGCGGGGGCACGGCTGACCGGGATCTTCAGTCCCATGAAATCAACGAACACGCCGCCGTTGCGGACTTTGGTATTCTGATCGATCAGGATGCCGACGATCAGTCCCTCGTCAAGCGCATTCTTCATCGCACGCGCGGCGCCTTTGGCGTAAATGATCTGGACATTGCCGCAGCGGCGGCTGTCGCCCATGATCCGGTCGAGGAAGGGTAGACGCGCAGCCTTTACCACGATCCCGATCGGCAGTTTATAGGTGTAGGCAAGCACGCGGGAGGCGAATTCCCAGTTGCCGAGATGCGGGGTGAGCAAAATGGAACCCTCTCCCCGTTTCGTAGCTTCGATGGCACGCTCCACCGCAAAGCGGCAGGGTTCGATATTGACGAACGATCCGAACTTCTCCGGATGCTGTCGGATCCAGACGGATTCACAAACGGTCAGCGCCACATGCTGCAGACTCTTCCGCGCGGTTTCCCGGACTTTTTCCGGCGGCATTTCGGGAAAGGCGGCATGAATGTTTTTGATGCAGAGATTGCGCAGATACGGCGTCATGTACATCACCCACGCGCCCAATTCGGAAAGTTTACGCATCCAGCGGTGATTCATCGGCCACATGACCAGCATTCCCAGCTGGATGACCAGATAAAGCAGAAAACCGGCGATATATCGGATTATGCTCATTGTTTTACCGGTTTCAGAATTTCAGATGACGCTGACGGGGAAGCCGGCCGCATTTGAACGTGCCGTCTGCAGCCGGGCGGATCCCGTTGGCAAACAGAGTGTTCGACACATTGGCGGCGGCGATTTTCAGTGCCAGCCGGATCAGATTCGCTTCCGGGATGTTCCCGGTCACTTCGGGTGCTTTCACCAGTTCGCAGGAAAGATCATTTCTGACATAGATCAGCCCCCAGCCGTCAGCCAGGGCATCCGGCGAAACCGCATTCTCCGGCACGGCCAGATACAGTTCGGAAGCAGCTCGCGCGGTCTGGAAACGCTCCAGACGGCTGCCGTGGAAAATCGAATGTTCCAGCTGACGGATCCTTTTGAGGCATTCCCGGTAGGCAGGATTTTCCGTTTCCTCGTAATTCCAGTGTTCGAACTCGGAAAACAGCATGGAACTGTCCCGCAGTCCGGGTTCCGTCCGCCGGATCTCCTGTTCCAGCACCTCCCGTTCCATCCGGGCAAGCTTCAACTGCTGGAACTGTTCTTCATGGCCGGCAGTCTGCAGCAGGGCATCCGATGAGGTCCGGATCTCCACCAGCGCAGTGCGGACCACTTTCCCGGCCTCCTGCCAGAAAGCGGCGGCTCCGGCTTTGCAGCGTTCTCCGCGTGCCGGCACATCCAGCGCCAGACCCGCCGGGTCCAGCGAAGCAAGGAAAGCCAATGCCGCGCGCTGCAAATGTTTTTTCGTCAAGCCGGCGGTTCCGGCAGTCTTTTCCGGGACCTTCCCCGCTTCCGGGGATCCGGTTGGTTCCGCAGGCGATCCAAACGGGAAATCCGGTTCGGTTTCCGGCTGCGGCACCCCGGATTTCTCCTCCTCGTCGGAGGATTCAGATGAATGCAATGTCTGAAGAAAAGATTCCATTTCCTCTTCTTCAGACACATCCGGGTCAAAAAGTCCGGGTGTCTGATCATCCGGAACTGTTTGACCCGATTTATTTTCGGAGGAAACGGAGTCTGGTTCGTTAAAATCACCAAAATCAAAGGTCAACTGACCATCTTTGCTGAAATCGGACATGCTCCGTTTCTCCTTTGTTCAGGAAGATCAGTCTTTCTTCTCTTCCTCGGTTCCAACTTCGAGTCCATCCAGGGCATTGCCCAGAACGGTACCCATGCTGACCAGATCTTCTCCCGGCTTGAGGGCGGCGGCAACTTCTTCGCCGGCTGCTTTCAGGTCGTCTTCGGAGAAGCCTTCTTCCAGAGCCTTGATGCTCAATCCGATCCGGCGTTCGTCCTTGTCGATCTTGATCACGCGGGCTTCGATCTCCTGACCCAGGGCCAGTTTGTCTTTCACCTTGTCAACATGATCTTTGCTGATCTGGGAAATGTGGACCAGACCGTCGATCTTGCGGGAGAGTTCGATGAACGCGCCGAACGCGGTGATCTTGGTGACTTTGCCCTTGACCACATCGCCGATCTTATACAGCGTTTCGATTTCGGACCACGGATCATCCTCGGTCTGCTTCAGACCCAGGGAGATGCGCTGCTGCGAAGGATCGATGTCCAGAATGACCGCATCGACTTCATCGCCGACTTTCAGAACTTCATTCGGATTGTTGATCTTGCGGGTCCAGGACATGTCGGAAACGTGGATCATGCCGTCGATGTCGTTTTCGATTTCGACGAACGCACCGTAGCTGGTCATGTTGCGGACCTTGCCGTGGATCTTGCTGCCGGCAGGATATTTTTCCGCCAGAACTTCCCACGGATTCCGGGTCTTCTGACGCAGTCCGAGAGAGATCTTTTTGCCTTCCTTGTCGATATCCAGCACCACGGCTTCGACTTCTTCACCAACGCTGACCACATCGCCGGCCTTGGTAACGCGCTTGGTCCAGGACATTTCGGAGACGTGGATCAGACCTTCGACGCCCTGTTCGATTTCGACGAACGCGCCGTACGGCATGATGTTCACGACCCGGCCCTTGACTACGCTGCCGACCGCATATTTGGATTCCACATCGTCCCACGGATTCTTGGATTTCTGCTTCAGGCCGAGGGAAACGCGTTCCTTCTCGAAGTCGATATCCAGGACCATGACTTCCACTTCCTGCCCCAGTTCGAGCATTTCGGACGGATGGGCGATCCGGCCCCAGGACATATCCGTGATATGGAGCAGGCCATCCACGCCGCCAAGGTCGATGAACGCACCGAAATCGGTGATGTTCTTGACCAGGCCCTTGCGGATCTGACCCACTTCCATTTCCTTGAGCAGCGCAGCCCGGCGGTCCTTGCGGGATTCTTCCAGCAGTGCACGGCGGGAAACCACGATGTTCTTGCGTTCCTGATTGATCTTCAGGATCTTCAGTTCATATTCCTTGCCGATGAACTCGTCCATATTCTTGACCGGACCGATATCGATCTGGGATCCAGGCAGGAAAGCTTCGACGCCATTGAGGTCGATGATGATGCCGCCTTTGACCCGGTGTTTCATCAGACCGGTGATTACGCTGCCTTCGCCATATTCGGAGGTGATCTTTTCCCAGGACCGGATGAAATTCGCCTTGGACAAACTGATTTCCGGCATATTGCTTTCATTTTCGATCGCTTCCAGATAGACATCCAGCGTGTCGCCGACCTGGACATTTTCCCAATCCCGGAATTCCGTGCTGGGGATGAAGCCTTCCGCCTTGTAGCCGATATCCAGCAGAGCGCCGTCCTGACGTTTCTCCACGATTTTTCCGGTTACGATGGATCCTTCCGCAAAACTGCTGCTGCCGGTCGCGCCGCCCAGGAGTTCTTCCATGGAAAGTTTGTTGCTCAGATCGACGTAGCTCTTGCCTGTTGTTTCTTGGTTCGTTGTCATTTTTTTTCTTTTGGTTAAGTTGATTCTGTTAGACAAACACCCTGCTTCCCGGCATCCGGCCGGAAAACACCTTCTTAAAATAAAGTAATTTACTTCTTAACTGCAAGGAAGTCAAGCATATTCCCGTTTTTTATCAAAAAAAACGCTTTTTTTTCGTTTCCGGGCTTGAAATTCTCCCGTTTTCAGATTATATTATGCGTCGTTTGCCCGATGGTGTAACGGTAGCACAACTGATTCTGGTTCAGTTTGTCTTGGTTCGAATCCAGGTCGGGCAGCCATTTTATCCTTTTTGATTTTTCTCCGACCGGATCGTCCGACAAATATATTTTCAAGCGGAAATCAGGAATTTTTGTCTTTTTTTTTCAATCCGAACTTGAAAAAACACAAACCGGGTTTATATTACTTGAACAATGAAAATCACGGGTGTATAGCTCAGTTGGTTAGAGCGTCACGTTGACATCGTGAAGGTCAGTGGTTCGAGCCCACTTATACCCACCATTTTTAGCCTCAAAAATCGTTATTTTCCCCATTTTGCCCCACTTGATACGGGTATTATGTGCTTTTGCGTGTTTTTTGTGGCGTATCCTGTTTTTTTCTCAAACAGAGGTCTTCAATGTCAAGAGAAAAGAAGGTTACACCGATGAAACTTGCTGCAGGTTCCATCAGACGGAGAGGCAATAATGGATGCTTCGCCTATCGTTGTCAGGTCTATGGCAGATGGGATTCACCGTGCTTCCGGAACAGTGCATTGATCTGCCGGATGTTCATGTCTGTCACATCGACACCGTAAAACATTGCTGCCATAGTGTCCTTCTCACGCTGCCGGCGGCAGCCCGTCGTCACCCAGTTCGAACAGGATGATTTTGTATTCTTTTGCCATCTTGACTTACTCCTTTTCGGGTTGGCTGCCCCGGAAAATGCGGACTGGCAAAGCAGAAACCTCCGCAAAGTCCGCATTTCCCCAACCCGGAAAGTTGATTTTTCTTACTTAAATTTTTCTCTTTTATTTCAATTATACTTGAAACTCTCTTTTGATTATGGTATATTTTCAAACATAATGGAAATGATTAAGTATGATTACAAGAGATTTTTATCTGAACAAGATTCAACCTTACCTTGGAAAACCCGTGATCAAAGCCATCACTGGTTTGCGGCGTGTCGGGAAAAGTGTCTTTATCCGGCAGTTGATTCTGTTTTTGAAGAAAAAAAGAATTCCGGCAAAGAATATCATTTACATCGACAAAGAATCTCTGCAATATGATTTCATCCGGAATTATACTGATTTGAATTCATATGTTGAACAGCAGAGCCATGACATTTCAGGGAAAATCTATACCTTCATTGATGAAGTTCAGGATATTGAGGAATGGGAACGTGCTGTATCATCCTGGTCGGGAATGCCGGAACGGTATGATATCATCCTGACTGGTTCAAATTCCACCATGTTTTCCGGAGAATTGGCCTCCAAATTGACCGGGCGCTATATCGAATTCCCCGTTTATCCTTTGTCCCTGCGTGAATTTCAGCAGTTCTATCCGGAAATTACCGACACAGACAGGCTTCTGGATTTTTACCTTAAATTCGGAGGAATGCCGGGATTGCGGATGCTGGACAAATTGTCGGTGGATACAGCCTATCAGTTTTTGGGTAGTATTCACGACTCCATTGTGCTGAAAGATATTGTCAAACGGCGGGGAATCCGGAATGCCTCTGTGCTGGATTCCATTTGTAAATTCTGTTACGACAATATCGGAAATCCTATAACGGCGACCAGTATTGCCGGTTATTTGAAAAATCAGAAAGTGAACTCAAATGTCCAATCGGTCATCAACTATATGAATGGTCTTGAAGATGCCGAACTCTTTTTCAGTGCGCCCCGCTATGATATTCGAGGCAAAAAAATCTTGGAAGTGAACAGCAAACTGTTTTCCGCAGATTTGGGTCTTCGACATGCCAAAATAGGATATCGTGCCGGAGATATTTCCCAATTGATCGAAAACATCGTTTATATGGAACTGCGCCGACGCTATGATAAAGTATTTATCGGTGCCATCGGTAATTATGAAGTGGATTTTGTGGCGAAAAGCAATTCCGGACCTCGTTACTATCAAGTTACGACAAGCTGTAATTCGGCTGCTACACTGGAGCGGGAAACCAGATCGCTCCTGGCAATCAAAGACAATTATCCCAAAGCCATTATTTCCTTGGAAAAAATTTATGGAGATAATTACAGCGGAATTAAATTTGTTTCCCTTTTGGATTTTTTGTTGAAGTCATCTGATGTCCAATGAATATGAAAAATATTTTTTGTTTGCCGTGATTTCCCGCCCGGCACGGAAATAGAGTTTACTGGGGTTCACTGCTTCGTCGCTGTTTTTTGAGGTCCGGAGATTGCTTCCCGTTACATTTCGCTTATGTAAATCTTGCCGTATGGGGCTTCCGGGTTGCCGTTTTCTGCAGTATGTTCCCAGATATACCAGTCATTCTCCCATCTGGCGTAGAGGGTCATTTTCGCAAGGATTTCCTTGGCATTCATCCAGCCTTCGGCGAGGTAGTTCACCTCGATGAGGACTTTGCCATCCTGAATTTCGACCGAGACCGTCAGCGGGCTGACCCGTTTGATGTTGCATCCCCGGCGGATTTCTTCGCAAGTGTGGGTTTCGGTATTGATGCGGTAGGTGGTGATCTGACTTGCATATTCCGTCTCATGCTCCATACATTCCAGAGCGCTGGCTCCGCCGTCGATCTCTGCAACGATCGGCAGGGCGATTGCCTTGGCTTCCTGAGCGTTTGCGATGGTGTTCTTCGGGCTGATTCCTACCTGCGATTTTTGTTTTTTCATTTTCTGCATCTCCTTTGTTATCAGCTGCGTTTGCTGTTTCGATGGATTCCATTTGCTAGGATTACCTGCCCGGCACGGGATTGATTTTACTGCGGTTTCATCATATACGCCAGATCCAGTTCGTTTTCAGCAATCGCTCGGGAAATCATCTTTGCCGCTGACTGGATTGCTTCGGGCGTATCGCCGGAGCAATAAAATTCCGTCAGATAATCGAATTCCTGGTCTGGATATTTCGGCATCCCGGTCAGACGATCCACGTGTTCCGGTTTTCTTCCCCACAGATCGGGATTCCCGTTTTGTTGCCAGCCAATCAAATAACGTCTGTTCGGCAAGTTCACGACCTGATTGAGGTCGTCCCGTATAGCCTTGGTCAAAGCCGGTTCCACCATCGGCAGGATTTGCGTGATGTCAACTGGATGCTTTTCATCGCGGTCAACATTCACATAGTTATTGCATCCCGCCAGAATCTCTCCGCAGTTGAAATTTGGTGATTATATGGTAAAATATCCTTGTAAGGCATTACCTACCCTTGTGGGGAACAGAGCCAATGGTAAAAAACCACTTATACCCACCATTTTTTGAATTTGATGAACCGTTGACGGCCGCAGGTTGTCAGCGGTTATTTCTTTATCCCCGTCAGGATAAAAAAGGCAGAAGGATGCGGATGCAAACTCCTGCACTTCATTCAGGGAAGGATAGCCCTACCCTGCAATATCGGACCGGTCCAATTACCGAGGCAGATTCTTTCTCAGGAACGCCAAGCCCGGTTCATAGATTTTGGAATTAAGTAAAGACTCAAGAAAAATCCCCTTTCAGTGCTTGCCAACCGCGGTGCCGGATGTATATTATCTCTGGAATCCGGGCAGGAAAACATACCGGACGGAACGAACCGCGAATTACGGAGGACATCATGGATTTTCTCGACATCATGCGGAAGCGGAAAAGCTGCCGCGCCTACCTGACCGACCGAAACATCCCGCGCGAGGACCTGCTGAAGATCGTCGAAGCAGGACGGCTCACGCCGAGCGGATGCAATTCGCAGCCGTGGAAGTTCATCGTCGTCGATTCGCCCGAGGCGAAAGAAAAGCTCTGCGACGCGATCGTGGTCGAAAATGGCGCGACCGGTGCGCCGTGGCGGCATCAGGTCTCCGCCTTCATCATCTTCGTCGAACAGCCTGCCAAAGTAATGCAAACGGTGACCAACCATTATCATGACACCCAGCGATTCGCGCCGGGCGATATCGGCGCGGCATGCATGAACATGTGTCATGAGGCTTTCTCGCTGGGTTTGGGAACCTGCATCATCGGCGTCAACGATCAATCGAAGATGGAAAAGCACTTCGGCATCCCGCACGGACGCGAAGCGAGGCTCGTATTGGCGATTGGTTATCCCGTGGACGCTTCTCCGGCGGCCAAGGTGCGCAAACCGCTTGAGGAAGTCTGCTGTTTCAATTATTGGGAATGATCCCGGCACTGCTTCGACTTCCGGAGTCTCTTTCGGGAAAGCGATATAGGCTTGCGGCACCGACCTTCGGAGATGCAAAAAAGGCAGAGGAATGCAGATGCAAACCCCTGCCCTTCGTTCAGGGAAAGAATCCCCTCCCCTGCGGACCGAACAGTCCAATTACCGAGGCAGATTCTTTCTCAGGAACGCCAGACTTTCTTCGGCGCTGCGGAACGGATCTTCGGTCATGTCCTGTTCGTAGATATACCACTGGCACGGGATCTCTTTGGCCATGGCCAGGACCGGCAGGATCGGAACCACGCCTTTGCCCAGTTCGGTCGTGGTATTCACATCGGTCGGGATCTTGATGTCCTTGATGTGGATCTGTCTGATCCGGTTGGCATATTTGCGGATGAACTCGGCAGGGTTGACGCCGGAACGGTTGAGCCAGCAGACATCCGGTTCCATGAAAACCTGCTTCGGATCGGTGTTTTCCAGGATCCGTTCCATGAAGGTCTGGCCTTCATAGAAGCCGAATTCGGTCCAGTGGTTGTGATAGGAGAACACGGTGCCGTATTTGGCGGCGTTGGCGCCGATGATGCGGCATTTTTCCCGGGTCTGATCCCATTCTTCCACGGTTTTTCCGAACGCGCTGATGGTCACGGCCGGCGTCGCCAGCGTTTTGGCATATTGGTAAACCTTGTTTTCAGCATCCACCAGGTCATCGACTTTGAACATGGTCCCGGCGCATTCAAGGTTCAGTTCCTTGAGGTAAGCCTTGAGTTCATCCGGCTCAAGATCGCCGTAGTTGACCGCGAATTCCACACCGTCGACGTCCAGTTTGGAGATCTCTTTGAGCGCGCCGCGGAAATCTTCCTTCAGCTGATTCCGGAAGTTGTAAAGCTGCAAACCGATTTTCATTTTTTCACCAACCCTTTCCAAAGATGTTGTCTGCATTGCGATACAGAATATTTTTCATGTCATCCTCACTGATTTTTGCAGACAGCACGCCGCCGACCGCTTGATATTCATCAAACCAGGGAAGATCGGTCCCATAAAGGATACGGTCGCTGCCGACGGCATCGACCAGCATTTCGATCCGGCCGCGCTCACCCGGAACGGCGGTGAGTTCGAGCCAGACATTGTGATTGGTTTCAGTGACCACCCGGCGGGCGTAATCCCATTCACCGAAGATGCAGTGTCCCATGAAGAATTTCGCATTAGGATATTTCTGCGCGACTTCGAGCATGACGGCGCCGCCGTTGTATGGGGAACCGCCCCAGGTGTGGTTCAGGATGGGAAGCCCCCGCTCATCGGCGAATTTCAACGCATATTCCCAGGCTTTGTCAGTCACCGGGATACTGTAGTAACTCGCCAGGAATTTGAGTCCGACCGCATAAGGCGCCCACTTGTCGAACATGGCCAGATCTTCCTTGATGTTTTCCGGGTAGCGCGGCACGATGGAAACATACATGCGGTAAAGATCGGGAAAGCGGCGGCAGATCTCCACCACTTCGGCGTTGCGCATGGTCCCGAACAGCACATGGTGATGCGAAAAGACCAGATGCTTCACCCCGATCCGGCGCAGATGCTCCGCCATGTTTTCAGGTTCACAGCGCTTCATGTAGATCGCATTATGTGTCCCCATGTGTCCATGCATATCGTAAATGGGGAAATCGGCATGTCCTTTTTTCCAGAACTGTTCCGCGATGGAACCGGATTTTTCCCACATGTTCCCGCTCATAATTGCGCCCCCTTCAAAAGATTTTCCAGATTTCCGCCGGCAACGCCGGCAATTTCACGGTCGGTCAGGCCGGAGTGTTTCAGCTGCAGCATACCGTTCCCCTGATTATAAATCGGAAAACCGCTTCCGTAAAGGATGCGTTCGGATCCGTAAATTTCGACCAGATCGCGGATTCCCTCCGGGACCCAGTAGCCGGACAGGGCAAAGTGGAAACCGGCATAATTTTCCAGCAGAGGCCGGATCTGCCGGTCGATCCCCCATTTTCCCGGCATATTGCTCAGGACAAATGTGTTCCGGGGAAAATCCTGAAGGAAATTATAAAGATCCTGCCACTTATTGGCAAATGCCTGAAGCAGGACCGGGATCCTGCGTTCGGCGGCGGCGTCCATGATCTTTCCCAGTGTCATTCTGCAAGGGACATAGCGATGATCGTAAGGAGAAAGGGTCAGGGCCGCGATCCGGTTTTTCTTCATTTCGGCAAAGAAGACTTCGGGTTCAGGCAGTTCCCCGCACTGCTGCGGCAGGATGCACCAGACTCCGGTCAGCCTGCCGGAAGAATCGCCCTTCAGCATGTCGGCCAGATTTTTATTGGACTCCAGCGCACCCAGCATCCCGATATTGCCGTGCCGGACCAGCGCACGGTCTATCCCATAATAATCCATGTCTGAGATCAATTCCGGGACACCGGGCCTGATTCCGATCCCCGGTCCCGAACCGATCTGACAATCGACATCGTAAAACATCAAACCATCCATTTTCTTCCTTTCTGTTTATTTTTCCTTCCGGGCGGGGTCAAATGCCGCAGCACCGGAAGGAACCAAAGAAACAGCCGTTTATTGTTCCGCATGGACAGGAAATCAATCCTGGTAATAAGCCTCCATGACCTTTTCAAAAGCCTGGCAATACTTATCCAGGTCAGCCTGCGGGAGCATCAGCCAGGCCAGCGACGAGGTCATCATTTCATGGTAGACGATCCTTTCCGTGACCTCGTTGCTGGCGATCCGGAACTGGTCTTCCGGCACAGTCCAGAGCGGCTGACGGTACATCGGACCGGCCCAGCCGGAACCGACTCCCACACCTTCCGCCTGCAGTGCGGCGATCACATCCTGCCGGGTCCGTCCCTCTTTCAGATGCGTATGGTCGACCATGGTCACGAACATGTAGTAGCTCTGCAGGGTGGCGCGTTTCCCGGCCGCCTGAACGCGGATCCCGGGAATGGCGTTGAGCCGTTTCCGCAGATATTCGGCATTGGCCGCGCGCAATTCGGTATCCGCTTTCAGATGTTCCAGCTGGCTCAGCAGGATCAGCGCCTGGAAATCGGTCACGCGGTAATTATGGCAAATCATGCCCATCGGCGGCGGAGTGCCTTTCTGGCCCTGTTTTGCGCCGCGCTGATAACCGATATGGGACAAACGTCCGAGCGCTTCGGAAATCTCCGGATCATTGGTGATGCACGCTCCGCCTTCGCCGGAAGCGAGGATCTTGGACTGCTGGAAACTGAAACTGCCGACGTCGCCGAGGGTGCCGACATGTTTTCCGTCCCAGAGGCCGCCGTGCGCATGGGCACAGTCTTCAATAACTTTCAAATTATGCTTTTTTGCGATCTCCATGATCCGGTCCATATTGGCCATGGAACCGAAAATATGCACCGGGATCACCGCTTTGGTCTTGCTGGTGATGGCCTGTTCCATTTTTTCGGGGTCCATGCAAAGCGTATCGGGTTCGATATCGACCACCACCGGCGTGGCGCCGCGGTAAACCACTGCTTCGCCGGTCGCCAGCCAGGTTTCACCAGGAACCAGCACTTCGTCACCTTCTCCAATCCCGAGCGCTTTCAGCGAGAGTTCCAGAGTCACCGTCCCGTTGGCCATCATATTGCAGTATTTGGCCCCGGTGTATTCGGCATATTTTTCGTTGAAAAGGACTTCCAGCGGACCGTAGAACGACCAGTTCCGGCTCAGATAAAGCTCTTTCATCTTTTCCGCCGTCTCCGGATATACCGGCGGCCACTTCGGGAGCTGAACCGGATTTTCAAAAATTTTACTGCCTCCATCAATTGCCAGTTTCGACATGTTTCGATCCTCCATATTTTTACTTTTGCCCAAAGCCGTTTTTCCGGCCGGCTTATCGTATTATAGCACCGGAATCGAATATTTTCAACCATTTTCAATATTGCATTCGTGTCAAAAAATATTGCAAAACGATTTTCCGTGCCGATACGATCTCCGCAGGGAAACGCAGGCCCGTTTTACGGAGTCATTCCCGTATCGCAAGGAACAGGGTATTCCAGCTTCTCTACCTCAAATCCGAGGGTGCGAAGGCGTTCCAGGATCTTCCGCAGCCGCGCTTCCGGCAGTTTCGGGGTCCGGGAAAGAACCCAGAGATAACTGCGGTCCGACCCCATCACCACCGAATAACTGTAATCAGGAGCCAATTCGATGATCCGGTAATCCGAATAGAATGGACGGAAAAACGAGACCCGCAACTCACCTGTGAGCGGTTTGCGTCCCGGCTCCTTCAGTTTGGCCTTACCGGTAACCTGTTTCAGCTTTCCGGCCCGGTATCCACGGTTGACCACCCGGATCGTCCCGTCCGGACACAGCGAATATTCCGCACTGACCCGGTCCAGTCCCCGTTCGAAATAATGCGGCAGACGGACGATCTCATACCACGTCCCCATGTAATCGGCCGGATGAAAATCCCGGACAGCCTCGATTTCCGGTGCGGAAGCGGCGCATCCGAAAGTCAAAGATCCGATCACTCCTGCGGACAATGCGGAAAGAAAAATTGATTTCATACGATCCCCCTTTTCGTCTGAAATTGAAAATCCGGAGCTCCACCCCCTGCGGGCTCCTGTAAAAATCATATATAGCACGTTTTCTCCAAAAGTCAAACCGGACAGAAAAAAAAGGCTGCCGGAAGACCAGATTGGATCTTCCGACAGCCAGGTTGAAGGGTCAAATGAAATTGCCGGTCCCCGGTCAATGCGATCGGGGATCATGCCGGACGGATGCCTGTTCCCTCCGGAGATTCCGCCGGGAACCGCGGGTATTGTTCCGGACCGATGGCCGGATAGAGTTCCGGGTATTTTTCCGGACAGCAGGAGCTGCCGGAGCCGCCGTTTTCCGGGGAACGCCCATTTTGCGGCGTTCGCGTTCTTCCCGTTCCTTCGCCCAGATCCGGACTTTGCGGTCCGTCTCGCGTTTTTTGGCGATCTTCAAATTGTTATCATAAGTCTCATAATCCATTTCAGGAGTTTCGCGCAGATATTTGAGAGTGCGTTCCGCCACGCTGCTGAAATACGGGCCGGCAACCGTGCCGCCGTACTGGGCGCCCTGCGGCTCATCCGCTGTGACCAGCAGCACGAACCGCGGCCTCGTAGCGGGAATGATCCCGACAAATGAAGAGGTATGGACTTTGCTGGAATACCTTCCGTTGACCACCTTCTGCGCAGTCCCGGTTTTTCCTGCGACATGATAACCCCGGACCGCAGCAGCAGTTCCGGTGCCGCCGGGTTCGGTGACCAGCTGCATCATAGTCAGGATCTCGCGGGAAGTTTCCGGACGGCGGAAAATCCTTTCCGCAGGTTCGATCTTGATCTTCTGGACCGTCCCATCCACATTCCGGATCCGGTCGACCAGACGGAGTTTCACCTGATATCCTCCGTTGGCGAGCATGCAGTAGGCCCGGACCATTTGCAGAGGAGAAACACTCAGCCCCTGTCCGATCGGATAGCGGGTGATCGAAATCTTGGAGGGATTGCGGTAGAACTGACCGACCGTTTCCGGCCGGAGCGGGATCCCGGTCCGTTGCCCGAAACCGAAGCTGGAAAGAATGTTTTTCAACCGCGGTTCGCCGATTTCCAATGCGATCTTGGCTGTGCCGATGTTGCTGGATTCCTTAATAACTTCGGCGACGGTGATCTTGCCGATCTTGTGCGTGTCGCCAAGTTTTTTGCCGGCATAGATCCAGCGGCCGTTTTCGCAGTCGATGATGGTGTCCGGACGGACGATCCCATGATCCAGTGCGCCGGCGACCGCAAAGGGTTTCATGATCGATCCGGGTTCAAACGCCATTTCCGCGATCGGATTGCCCATGGAGGACGCACTCAGGTTGGCGCGGTTGTTCGGGTCGAAAGTAGGCCGCTGGGCCACCGCAATGATATTTCCGGTATAGGGATCGGCCATGACCATGTAGGCCCGTTTGGATTTCGAGCTCTCCATCAGCTTGTCGATCTCCTCTTCCAGGATCGACTGGATCGGTTCGCGGATCGTCAGGAAATAATCATGACCGTCATGTCCGTTCTGGCGGAAAATTTCGCCGAACACCAGCGGTGCACCGTCCCGGCTGCGTTCAAATTTGATCTTCCCGTCCACGGAACTCATGTCTCCGTCAAACGATTTTTCCAGTCCGCTGCGTGCGGTAAGTTTGTCCCGGTCGTTCGTGGTGAATCCGAGAATGTTCGCCATCATGCTGTTTTTCGGATACGTCCTTTTCAACGAAACCTTGCAGCTGATTCCGCGCATTTTGGACTGGGCGATCTTCTCCCGGATCTGTTCGAATTCATGGAAGGGGATATTCTTTTTCAGCAGGACATACCTGCGGTTCCGGGTGACTTTCCGGCCTTCTTTGTCCGTGAAACTGATAGTTTTCGTGCTGAGTTTCCGGTATATTTCCTTCTCGGGGAGCTGCAGTTCGGCGGCCAGGAAAGCGACAGCTTCCCGCGTATCCTCCTCTTTGGTAAAAGAACAGGGATCGGCAATGATGCTGCCGACAGGGGAATTGCCGACCAGCAGATTCCCGTCGTAATCGAAGATCTCGCCGCGGATGTTTTCCTTTTTCACCTCGATGGTATATTTTTCCCGCGCCTTGGCGAAAAGTTCTTCATGCCGCTGTATCTGGACTCCGTAAAGATGGTATGCCAAAAAGGCAAAGAGCAAGCAGAACAGCACAAAGGCTGCTTTTACTCTTTTTCTGATCCTGTCATATCCTGTCACGATCCACCTGCCCCTGTTTCTGCGGACTATCTGCTGTTATGGGCATAGACCGCGTTGTTCTTTCCGGTTGTCCGTGCGGTTTTCGCCGGCCGCAAAGTCCGGCTGATCCCGCGCGGCTCCTGAAGCGAAATATAGGAGATCTGCAGATGGTCCGCATCGCGGAGTCCAAGCCGGTAATTCCGGATCCGGGCATGGATATTGTCCCAGCTGGTCAATTTTTCTTTCCGGTTCCGCAAATTGGTGCATTTGACATTCAGTTCGCTGATCTCCATCCGGATCTTGGTGGCCTGTTTGTTAAGACGCTCGATCTCCACCCGGAGATGCATCTGCGCGGAGATGGAGAAAAAAATCAGCAGGATCAGCAGACTGATCCTGGCCGCAAATCCGGCGACCTTGATTTTTCCTTCTCCTGCATTGCTCCGGTCCGCCGATTCCTGAGTCATACTTCGTGTGTAAGTATTCATGCTCTTCCTTTTCCTGTTTGATTAAATATTTTAATTCTGATCCTTGTCTTCAATTCGTTCCGCCGCGCGCAATTTCGCACATGCCGCACGCGGATTCCGCTTCAGTTCCTCCGGGCCCGCGATGAGCGGTTTCCGGGTCAAAACCTTCAGTTTGGGTTTCCAGCCGCAGATGCAGACCGGAAAATCCGGCGGACATTTGCATTTTTCGGACATCTCCGCCATGAAATGTTTCACGATCCGGTCTTCCAGCGAATGGAAAGATATGACTGCCAGGATCCCGCCGGGGACCAGCAGGTCCAGTGCGGCATCCAGCGCCTTCCGGAGCTGTCCGAGCTCATCATTGACCGCGATCCGCAGAGCCTGAAAACACAAAGTCGGCGCCGGCGGCCCGTTTTTACGGGCGCCATTCCGGAGGACCTTATCACACAATGAAGCGAACTCAAACGTGGTTTCCAGCGGCTTTGTCTTCCGTGCCTCCACGATCGCTCCGGCAAGTTGCCTGGCCTCCCGGATCTCGCCATATTCGCGGAAAATCTTTTCCAGTTCCTGCGCCGATGCGGTATTGAGCAGCCTCGACGCCGTCAGCGGGGAAGAACTGTCCATCCTCATATCCAGCGGACCGTCGAACCGGAAGGAGAAACCGCGTTTGGGATCGTCGATCTGCGGCGAGGAAACGCCCAAGTCCATCAGGATGGCATTGACCCGGTCCCAGCCGACCGCTTCGGCCGCGTTTTTCATGCCGGCGAAATCGGTCTGACGCAGGAATACCCGTTCCGCGGCAAATTCCAGGGCGGCGGCGCCGCGGACGATTGCCTGAGGATCGCGGTCCAGCGCCAGAATCTCCGCATCGGGATCCTGCCGCAGAACCAGAGCAGAATGGCCGCCGCATCCGAGCGTGCAGTCGATCATCCGAAAAGCGCCGGAAACCCGGCCGCCGGTCAGCAGCCGCACGGTCTCTTCGGCCAGCACGGGAATGTGAGTCAGTTCTTTTTTGATCTCCTGCATGAAATCACCGTTTTTCCGGCGGATCGGGTATTTCGTAGATCCGCTGCATCACATCGAAGTAATTATTTCCTCCATCCCGGTTCGCCGCTTCCCAGCGTTCCGGGGTCCACAACTGAATGAGCGAGAAGGCGCCGACCAGGACGATCTTGTCCTTGTAGCCGCCATGTTCCAGCAGCAGCGGAGAGATCTGGATCCGGCCCTGTTTATCGCACACGCAGTTCTGCGCCCGCGAAGCGTAAACCGCCAGGTCCCGCTGCTGATGAGCATCGGCCAGGGATATTTTCTGCGACTTCCGGATGATCTGTTCATAAAAGGTCTCTTTCGGGATCAGCTGCACGATGTTGTCGCGCGCAGGCAACAGGAAAAAAGAGGTTTCCCCGTCCTTTTTCCGCCATTCCGAGGGTATGGCGATCCGCCGCTGCGCGTCGATCGCGTGCGTGTAACTGCCCACAAAAAAGATTGGTTCCAGCTGTTCCGCCATAGTTCCCCTATTAAAACCCTTGATTCACCTTTCCTCCCCTATCTGCCCCTATTTTACCCCATATTTCTCCAAATGCAAGTGGTTTTTTGAAAAAAAATCAATTTTTTTTGCGATTTTTTGATCATGCACCGCGGAACCGGGATAAAAACCGGGTCACATGGATGTGACGGGACCAATGAGAATGACCGGAGATACCAACTCTTTAGTGGAGGAAGTGGCCTTGCCGGGAGGTTTGCCCGGCAGGAAATCATGAGATCACGCGTTCACGTCTGGACATCCGCGCTCACCCCATAGTATCTATGGTGCACGGCGGGATGCCATAAAAAATTTGCCGGTCCTGTCCTGAAATCAGGAAAAAACCGGCAAAGTCTTGTTTGAGAAAAAAGGGTTCCGCAGACGGAAACGATCCGGTCCGCCTGCCGGATATCATTTCAAGTTCATCACCTTGCGCATGAAATCCTCGCCGGACATCCGGCCGAGCGAACCATTCGGGGCTGCGGCTTCGGAATAGGACGTCACTTGATCCGGCTGGATATGTTCCCCGCAGATCGCCACGGGAACGGGCGTGCGGGTATGCTTGCGTAAATGAAGCGGGACGGGATGATCGGGCAGCACGGCAAACGTGACGCCCTTCCCTTCGAACGCTTTCATGACCGGTGCGACGATCCGGTTTTCGAATTCGGAGATCGCCTGTTTTTTCAAATCGAGATTTCCCAGGTGCGAACATTCGTCGATGGCTTCGAGATGCAGATATACCAGGTCATGGTCCTTCAGGGCTTCGATCGCGGCTTGCGCCTTGCCCTCGTAATTGGTGTCAATGAATCCGGTCGCACCGGGGACCCGGATCACGTCCATGCCGGCGCATTCGGCAATACCGATAATGACATCGACCGCGCTGATGACCGCGCCTTTTTTTCCGGCATATTTTTCGGAAAAGGAAACGAAATGCGGCTTGCGGCCCGGACTCCATGGCCAGATCATATTGGCGGGGACCGCCCTGCCCCGGTTCAGCGGATGGGCGGAAAGGAAATCGAAACTGGCCCGCTGCAGTTCGGTCAGGAACCGGACCGTGTATGCGGCTTCGGGGGTCTGGTCGAGCGAGGTCAATCCGAGTTCGGAAACCGGTTCGTCCTGCGAGGAATCGGGTTTGTGGTAATCGATATTGGCGCTGAATTTTTTGCCGTGGAGGATCAGCAGGTTGCGGTAGCTCACGCCGGGATAAAAAGTAACGTCCCCGCTGCCGAAACGCTCCTGAAGGGCATTCATCAGCTGCGTGGAAATCTCATTTTCGATATGTCCGGACGAATAATCCTTCAGGATCCCGTCCTTCACATTGACCAGATTGCACCGCCAGGCGATGTCATCGGGAGCCAGTTCGATCCCCTGCGCGACCGCCTCGATCGGTCCGCGTCCGGGATAGAATTGAGCCAGAGAATAGCCCAGAACCGACATATTGGCAGCATCGGAGGAAGTCGGGAATCCTTCCGGCAGGGAAAGGAACGTGCCGGAGGCGCCGCGGGCGGCAATGGTATCCATCCAAGGGGTCGGCACCGCCTCGAGCGGAGTTTTTCCGTTCAATTCCGCAACCGGTTCATCCGCCATTCCATCGGCAAGAAACACGACCGCCTTGCCCCGATAATCCGTACTGTTCATATTTGCTCCCTAAATAACAGATTCCTGATTCCTGTCTGGAAAAATCCATTGACGCCATAAATATAGCACGATTTGCGGAAAAATCAAAATTTCCGCCGAATTTTCATTCCTTCCCCAGGTTGATTTTTTCAAATATCATGCTATAATATTCAATGAGTGAAAGGCAAAAATTCAGGATTGTTCGCAATGGAAAATCGATTTATCGTAACTGGCGGAGCAGGTTTTATCGGTTCCGCGGTAGTCCGCCATCTGATCCGCAATACCCCGCACCGGGTGTGTGTAGTGGACAAACTTACCTATGCGGGGAATCTGGAATCGCTTGCCGAAGTTTCCGCCGATCCGCGATACCGGTTCGAAAAAACGGATATTTGCGACCAGGCGGCGCTTGACCGGATCTTTGCCGATTTCAAGCCGACGCACGTCATGCATCTGGCGGCGGAAAGCCACGTCGACCGGTCCATCGACGGTCCCGGCGAATTCATCCGGACCAACATCGTCGGCACGTATACCCTGCTTGAAGCTGCCAGAAAATATTATCATTCGCTGGATGACAAAGGGAAAAAAATATTCCGCTTCCATCACATATCCACCGATGAAGTTTACGGCGACCTGAAAGGGCCGGAAGATTTCTTCCATGAGACCACTGCGTATGCGCCCAGTTCCCCCTATTCGGCAAGCAAAGCATCCAGCGACCATCTGGTCCGCGCCTGGAAACGCACGTTCGGTTTGCCCACCATGGTCACCAACTGTTCCAACAACTACGGGCCTTACCACTTCCCGGAAAAACTGATCCCGCTGGTGATCCTCCATGCTCTGGACGGAAAGGAACTGCCGGTTTACGGCAAGGGCGAACAGATCCGTGACTGGCTGTATGTGGAAGACCATGCCCGGGCGCTTTGTCTGGTCGCGGAAAAGGGCTTGCCCGGAGAAACATACAATATCGGCGGTCACAACGAAAAGAAGAACATTGAAGTGGTGCGGACGATCTGCGCCCTGCTCGATGAACTCAAACCGCGGCTCGACGGCAAATCATACGCGGAACAGATCGTCTTTGTGAAAGATCGTCCGGGTCATGACCTCCGCTACGCGATCGACGCGGATAAAATCGGCCGTGAACTCGGCTGGAAACCGCTGGAAACTTTTGAAAGCGGGATCCGCAAAACCGTGGAATGGTATCTGCTGCATAAAAATGACTGGTGTGCCCATGTTCTGAGCGGAGAATACAAAATGGAACGGCTGGGCACCGGAGGGATCCAATGAAGGGAATCGTACTGGCCGGCGGCGCGGGAACGCGCCTGCATCCGATCACCCGCGGAGTTTCCAAACAACTTCTGGCGGTCTATGACAAACCGATGATCTATTACCCTCTGTCCGTGCTCATGCTGGCCGGCATACGGGATATCCTGATCATCACCACCCCGGAAGATCAGCATTCCTTCCAACGGCTGCTGGAAGACGGCAGCCGTTTCGGAGTGCGTTTCACCTATGCGGTCCAGCCGAAACCGGAAGGACTGGCGCAGGCGTTTCTGATCGGACGCGAATTCATCGGAGGTGACCGGGTCGCGCTGGTCCTGGGGGACAACATTTTTTATGGTGCCAATCTTTCCCGGCTGGTCCGGAATGCCGCAAAAAGGGAAAAAGGCGCGACTGTTTTCGGTTATTATGTGTGCGACCCGGAACGGTTCGGCGTAGTGGAATTCGACCCGGAAGGAAAGGCGGTTTCCATTGAGGAAAAACCGCAGTGCCCGAAATCAAATTATGCGGTGACCGGCCTCTATTTCTACGACAATGATGTGGTGCGAATCGCGGAAACGATCAAACCGTCAGCCCGGGGTGAACTGGAGATCACCGCTGTGAACAACGAATATCTGAAACGCGGGGATCTGCACGTGGAAAAACTGGGACGCGGGTATGCCTGGCTGGATACCGGGACCCACGAAAGCATGCTGGACGCCGCCAATTTCATCCATACCATCGAGACCCGCCAGGGGATGCAGGTGGCATGTCTTCAGGAGATCGCCTATTATAACGGATGGATGACTGCCGCGGAAGTCCGGAACAGCATTCAGGATATGATGAAGACCGAATACGGACAGTATTTGATGCGGATCGTAAAGGGGAATTGAGATCATGGAAATCCTGGAAACGGAAATCCCGGAAGTGAAAATCATCATCCCGAAGGTATTCGGGGATGCCCGGGGATTCTTTTTCGAGTCCTGGAACCGGCAGAGATATGAAGAGTGCGGCATCGCCTGCAACTGGGTCCAGGACAACGAATCCAGATCCCGTTTCGGCGTGCTCCGCGGCCTTCATTATCAGGCCGCGCCTTATACGCAGGCAAAACTGGTATGGGTAATGGCCGGTTCGGTCCTGGATATCGCAGTCGATATCCGGAAAGGCTCTCCTACCTTCGGCAAACATGTGGCAGTCGAATTGTCCGCAGACAACCACTGGCAGATTTTTATCCCGCGGGGCT
>Ga0256405_10001669_pt1 | contig 58496 bp, 57 predicted proteins | sample RumenRJG_02DNA_FD_189096 | JGI IMG/M metagenome (GOLD analysis project Ga0256405, IMG submission 189096) | Bovine rumen microbial communities from Lethbridge, Alberta, Canada - RJG_02 | ecosystem: Host-associated > Mammals > Digestive system > Stomach > Rumen | place: Canada: Alberta... | reverse complement strand
GGGATCGACACGGCGATGCCGACGAGGAATACGACGAATACCAGTAACGCTGCGCTTGCCATTATGCCTCGCCTCCTTCCGCTCTCTTACCGGCTTCCGCCTCTTCCGCGGCGTCCGCCATGGTCTGCTCCAGGGTGGTCAGCTCCTTCTCCTTGAAGTGCATGACGTGGATGATGGCCATCTGCACGCCGCGCACCGCGCCGAGGCCGAAGCCGACGAGCATGATGCTGTAGATGATCCACATCGGCCAGGTCATGGCGGGGGAAGCCTCGCCGCTGACCCGGATACCGCCGACGACCTGGATCGCGTTGACGAACAGGATCGCCATGACGGCGGCGTTGATGAGATCGATCACGATGTTGACGGACTTGCGGACCGCCTGCGGCAGCATGTCGACCAGCACGTTCACGCGCAGCATGCTGCCCTTGCGAATGGTGTACGGAAGGGAGAGGAACACGCTCCAGATCCAACAGAAGCGGCAGAACTCCTCCGGCCAGGTCAGCGCGTCGACGAAGGACAGGTTGCGGAAAATGACCTGCACCAGCTCAACGCAGGAGATGAGCACCAGGATCACGACGAGGAAAAATTCTTCAAAATGCTCATCCAGCCATTTCAAAGCTTTCAAGTGACTTCCTCCATTCTAATCTTCTAAAATATCCCGTGGGGGTTGGTTACTTCTGCTCCTCCATGATGGTCATAAGCTCCTGACGCATCGCCTCGAGCGGGGCGCACTGGCCGCCGGTCCACAGCTGGATCTGGCGCAGGCCCTGATAGAGCGACATGTCGAGGCCGTTGATGGTCTGGCAGCCGATCTCCTTCGCCTCGCGCAGGAAGCGGGTCTCGGGGGGCTTGTAGGTGGCATCGAAGCAGATGTGGCTGGGCTTGAGGAACTTCTTGTCCACGCAGGTGGCGTCCTCTTTGCCGCGCATGCCCGCGCCGGAGAGGTTGAGGACGATGTCAGTCTCCTCGAGCGCCGCGGCGATTGCCTCCTCGTTCGCCGCGCGGACGGGGACGCAGACGCCGGGATAGTACTTGTTCAGCTCGGCGCTCAGTTCCTCGCAGGCGCCGGAGCGGGAGCAGATGTAGATGCGCTTCGCGCCGGCGTCCGCCAGCTCAAAGCAGACGCTGCGGCCGGTGCCGCCCGCGCCGAAGGAGAACATCACCTTGCCCTTGAGCTCGCCCACGGATTCCTTGAGGGAGCGCAGCGCGCCGTAGCCGTCGGTGTTGTAGCCGATCAAGCGGCCCTCGGCGGTCTTGACGACCGTGTTGCTCGAGCCCATCTTCTTGCACAGGGGGTCGAAGTCGTCCAGATAACGCATGACCTCGACCTTGTTGGGCTTGGTCACCGCGCAGCCCGCGAATGCCGGCATATATCGCACGGCGTTGATGGCGTCGCCGAGGTGGTCGTTGCCGACCTCGGTGTAGAAATACACCATGTTGTAGTTCGCCGACTCGTAGCCCGCGTTCTGCATGCGCGCCGCGAAAGACTGGCTCAGGGGCGTGCCGATCAGGGTGATGAATCTGGTGTTGATGTCGATTCTCATGGGGTGCCCTCCTCATTAAAATAAATAAAACCATACAAAGTGGCACATTGCCACGTTATGATAGTAAAGTGTAAGGGAACAAAAAACACAATTCCAATGCTTTTTGCGCATAGGTTTAGGTAAATGCCACATCATTTGACAATGTGCCAAATCCTCTCTCTGTTTCTCACAAAAAACACGGGATCGTTTTCGGCTAACCTCACTAAAAAGCGTCCGCTCTTCCCTGAAATATCAACATATTTCATTATTCTATCATATGATAGAGAAAATCTATCGTATGATAAACAAGACGCGGTTTTGCCCGTAATGTACGCTTTCTCTGTACGGAACGCAGAGAAAAACGATCCGACAAAAGAATCGATTTCCGACAGGCAGAGACCGCCGATTTATTCCTGAATCTGCATGGAAAGCACCGCGCCGGTCTCGGCGTCGACGGAGCAGCGGTACGTCGTACCGGAGTCCCCCTCGAATGTGATCTCGTACCACGCGGTCCCGCTCTTGGTTTTCAGGTCAATGTCCACATGCTGCGCCGCGTCGCGGGGGACGTTTGCTTCCTCGAGCGCGATTTGCAGCGCGTCGTCGCCCCGGAGGTAGTTGTCCCGGAACTGCTGGATGAGATACCACGCCAGCACGCTTTCCACCAAAATCAAAATCACCAGCGCACCGATGACCGTCTTGGCATTGCGCTTGAGCCACTCCATCAAAACCACCTCCGGAAAAATTGAGCTTACCGGCTTGATTTTATCGTGTTCGAGGCAGGCTGTCAATTCCCCGCGGCCGCGGTGCGACGCGAAAAATGGGCGGAAAAGCGCGCAAAAAAGGCTTGCAATCCGCATATAACTATGGTATATTTACCCGGTAGGCTAGGAAAGAGTGGACTTGTGTCCACTCTTTCTTTTGGAAAATCAGCGATTTTCCAAAAGAAAGAGGGAGAAACATGAAGAAAATCACCGAAACCGTGCGCGAGCTTGCCGAGCCGGTCGTGCTGGAAAACGGCTGCACGCTCTGGGACGTGGAGTACGTCCGCGAGGCGGGGCAGTGGTATCTGCGGCTCTATATTGATAAGGAAGGCGGCGTCGATATCCTCGACTGCGAGGCGATCTCCCGCCGCGTCAGCGATCTCCTCGACGAGGCGGACCCCATCGAGTCCAGCTACATCTTCGAGGTCGGCTCCGCCGGCGCGGAGCGCGCGCTCAAGCGTCCGGGCGACTTCGAGCGGTTCATGGGCTCGCCCATCACGCTCAAGACCTACAAGCCCCGCGACGGGCGCAAGGAGTTCGCGGGCGTGCTCGCGGGCTATGACAACGGCGCGGTGGAGATCACCGTGGGCGGGCAGACGCTGCGCTTTGAAAAAGAGGAAATCGCGCTGGTGCGCTTAAGAGTCGAATTTTAACAACCATTAGCATAAGAACAGGAGCAGGACCAAAATGAAATGCGATGAAATCTTCGCCGCGCTGGCGATGCTGGAAAAAGAGCGCGGTATCCCGCAGGACTTTATGATGGATAAGATCGTGCAGGCGCTCTCCACCGCCTATAAGAAGGATCATCCCGGCGTGGAAAACGTGCGCGTGGACGTGAACGAGACCAAGAAGGATCTCAAGATGTACGTCCAGAAGGAGGTCGTCGAGGAGGTGGAGAACCCCGCGTCCCAGATCTCCCTCGAGGACGCCAAGGCGATCTCCGCGATCCACGACATCGGCTCTCTGGTGGAGTTCCCCGTGGACACGGTGGAGTTCGGCCGCATCGCCGCCGGCAACGGCAAGCAGGTCATCATTCAGGGCCTGCGCGAGGCCGAGACCGGCATGGTCTACGACGAGTACAACTCCAAGACCCATGAGATCCTCACCGGCGTGGTGCAGCGCATCGACCCACGCACCGGCAACGCGTCCGTCCGCATCGGCACCGGTACGGACGCCACCGACGCCGTGCTCACCATCGGCGAGCAGGTCAAGGGCGAGACGCTGGTCGAGGGCCAGCGCGTCAAGGTCTATCTCGTCGACGTGCGCCGCCTCAGCCGTGGCCCGCAGGTCGTCATCTCCCGCACGCATCCGGGCCTCGTCAAGCGCCTGTTTGAGCTGGAGGTGCCCGAGATCGGCGACGGCACCGTGGAGATCCGCTCCATCGCCCGCGAGGCGGGCAGCCGCACCAAGATGGCGGTGTGGAGCAACGATCCCAACGTCGACCCCATCGGCGCGTGCGTCGGCCCCCACGGTCAGCGCGTGAACAACATCGTCAATGAATTGCGCGGCGAGAAGATCGACATCATCAAGTACAGCGAGACGCCGGAGGAATACATCGCCGCGGCGCTGGCGCCGGCGGACGTCACCGACGTCTGGATGGCGGACGAGGGCAAGGCCTGCCGCGTCATCGTGCCGGACGATCAGCTGTCGCTTGCCATTGGCAAGGAGGGTCAGAACGCCCGCCTCGCGGCGCGTCTGGTCGGCTATAAGATCGACATCAAGCCCGAATCCTTCCGCGGCAGCGCGGAGGAGGCGGCGGAGGCCGCCGCCGAAGCCGGCAAGGCGGAATAAAAGAAAAAGAAACGGAGGCGGCCATGCAACAGCCCAAGAAGATCCCGCAGCGGCAATGCGTGGGCTGCCGTGAGAGGAAGGAAAAACGCGAACTCATCCGCGTGGTGAAGTCGCCGGAGGGGGAAATCTCCCTCGATTTCCGCGGCAAGAAGCCAGGGCGCGGCGCTTACGTCTGCCCCAGCGCGGACTGCCTCAAACGCGCGCGCAAATCCCGCGCGCTGGAGCGCGCGTTCTCCGCGCCGATCCCGCCGGAGGTCTACGACGCGCTGGAGGAGGAGATGGTGCGCGGTGAATAATATTCTATCCATGCTCGGCCTCGCCAAAAAGGCGGGACGATTGGAGATCGGCGAGGAGCCGGTGGGCGCCGCGGCACGCGCGCGTGACGCGCGGCTGATCTTGCTGGCGTCGGACGCGGCGGACAACACGCTGCGCCGCGCAAGGCACTTTGCCGAGGCGGGCGCGTGCCTGCTCACGCAGATCCCCGCGACCAAGGACGAGCTCGGCTCCGCCGTGGGGCGCACGTCCTGCGCGATGCTCGCCGTCACCGACATCGGTTTCGCCGACGCGGTCGGCAGGAAGCTCGCCGCCCTCGACGCCGCGAAATACGCTGCGCTTTCAGAAAAGCTGTCCGTCAAGGCGGCGCGCGCCGAAGAGCGGAAAAAAGAGCAGGCGCGGCACGACAAAAATCTCCGCACCGGCAAAAAGCGGATCAAGAAGTAATTTTCCCCAGCACATTTGGAGGTGTTAGTTTGGCTACTGCAACAGTAAACAAAAATAAGGTGTCCGTCCTCGCAAAGGACCTCGGCATGACCAGCAAGGAGATCGTCGGGATCATGAAGGACTATACGGACACGGTGAAAGGGCCTTCGCAGGTGCTGGATGAGCGCGAGCTGTCGATCCTGTTTGAGTACCTGACACAGAAGAATCCCGTGGAGATCGCCACCATTTTCGCCGATACCTATCAGGAGAAAAAGGCGGAAGAGCCCAAGCCGGAGAAGGAAACGGCAGAGAAGGACGGCGAGCCCGCCGCAAAGGCGGCTGCGGACGCTCCCGCCGCCGCGCAGCAGAGTGCGCCGAAGAAGGAGAAGAACACGCAGGCGATGACCCGCGTGCCGGAGAAGAAGATCGTCGACACCCGCAAGGCGGTGAACGTCAACCTCGACAAGTACGACGAGAAGCTTCAGGATATGGCGGAGCGCAGCAGCGGCGGCGGCCGCCGCGCCGAGCAGAGCGGCAACAAGGAAAAGTTCCGCAACGCCGGCAAGAACAAGAACCGCCAGGGTGCGCCCACGTTCTCCAACAAGCGCAAGCAGGAGGAGGCCGCGCGCATGCGCCGGCTCCAGCTCGAGGCGCTGAAGAAGGCTCCCGTCGTCGTCAAGATCCCCGACGAGATCAGCGTGCAGGAGCTGGCGTCCCGCATGAAAAAGACCGGCGCCGAGGTCGTCAAGTGCCTCGTCAAGAACGGCGTCATGGCGTCCCTTTCCCAGATCATCGACTTCGACACCGCGTCCTTTGTCGCGGAAGAACTCGGCTGCAAGGTCGAAAAGGAAGTCGTCGTCACGATTGAGGAAAAGCTCATCGACGACCATCAGGACACCGAGGAGGAGCTTCAGCTCCGCGCCCCCGTCGTCGTGGTCATGGGCCACGTCGACCACGGCAAGACGTCGCTGCTCGACTATATCCGCAACGCGCACGTCGCCTCCGGCGAGGCCGGCGGCATCACGCAGCACATCGGCGCGTACCAGGTGCAGATCAAGGGCAAGCCCATCACCTTCCTCGACACGCCGGGCCACGAGGCGTTCACCTCCATGCGCGCCCGCGGCGCGATGGTGACGGATATCGCCATCCTCGTCGTCGCGGCGGAGGACGGCATCATGCCCCAGACCGTCGAGTCCATCAACCACGCCAAGGCGGCGGGCATCCCGATCATCGTCGCCATCAACAAGATGGATAAGCCCGACGCGAACCCCGAGCGCATCAAGCAGCAGCTCACCGAATACGACCTGCTCGCCGAGGACTGGGGCGGCCAGACCATCGTCTGCCCGATCTCCGCCAAGACCGGCATGGGCGTGGACAACCTGCTCGAAATGGTCGCGCTGACCGCCGAGGTCGGCGAGCTCAAGGCAAATCCCAACCGTGCCGCCTCCGGTACGGTCATCGAAGCGCGGCTGGATAAGGGCCGCGGCCCGATCGCGACGCTGCTCGTCCAGAACGGCACGCTGCATCAGGGCGACATCATCATCGCAGGCACCGCCGTCGGCCGCGTGCGCGCGATGATCGGCGACAAGGGCCAGCGCATGACCGAAGCCGGCCCCAGCGTGCCGGTGGAGATCACCGGCCTCGGCGACGTGCCGGGCGCGGGCTCGACCTTCAACGCCGTCGCCGACGAGCGCCTTGCCCGCGAGCTGGTGGAGCAGCGCAAGGAGGAGGAGAAGCTCAAGGCCAACGGCCCCGTCACCAAGGTCTCGCTGGAGGATCTGTTCAGCCAGATCCAGGCGGGCGAGATGAAGAACCTCAACCTGATCGTCAAGGCGGACGTGCAGGGCAGCGTCGAGGCGGTCAAGAGCTCGCTCGAAAAGCTCTCCAACGACGAGGTGCGCGTGCGTGTCATCCACGGCGCGGTGGGCGCGATCAACGAGAGCGACGTCATGCTGGCGTCCACGTCGAGCGCGATCATCGTCGGCTTCAATGTCCGTCCCGACGCCGTCGCGGCGGAGAGCGCGAAGCGCATGCACGTCGATATGCGTATGTACCGCGTGATCTACGACGCCATCGACGAGATCGAGGCGGCGATGAAGGGTATGCTCGCGCCCAAGTACCGCGAGAGCGTCATCGGCCACGCCGAGGTGCGCCAGACCTACAAGGTCTCCAGCGTCGGCACCGTCGCGGGCTGCTACGTCACCGACGGCAAGATCCAGCGCGCCTGCGAGGTGCGCATCGTGCGCGACGGCATCGTGGTGCATGAGGGGCATCTGGCCTCGCTCCAGCGCTTCAAGGACGCGGTCAAGGAAGTGGCGAGCGGCTACGAATGCGGCCTGAGTTTCGAGAAGTTCAACGACATCAAGCTCGGCGACGTGGTGGAAGCCTTCGTCATGGAGCAGATCGAAGAGTAATGGACACAATAAAGGGGCGGGCGTTTCGCCCGTCCCTTTTCATCACTCCCACAAAGGAGGAACAATTATGGCAAGCAATCGCATCAATCGCATCAACGAGGAAATTCAGAAGGAGCTGTCCTCGCTCTTTCGCACGCTCAAGGACCCGCGGGTGCAGGGCGGCATGGTGACCATCACGCACGTGGATACCACCACCGACCTGCGCTGGTGCCGCGTGTTCGTCAGCGTGCTGGATAAGACGCAGGAAAAGGACGTGGTCAAGGGCCTCAAGAGCGCGGCGGGCTATCTGCGCCGCGAGCTGGGCGCCACGATCAAGCTGCGCTACACGCCGGAGCTGCAATTCGTCGCGGACGATTCCATCGAGTACGGCGCGCACATCCTTGAGATGCTTCGCGACCCCAACGTGGTCAAGCCCGCGAACCCGGCGAACGCCGACATCCATCTGGAGGACGAGGAATAAATGCTGACGACGAAGGAAGTCGCGGAGTTTCTCCGCGCGCACGACAACTATCTCATCCTGACCCACAAGCGGCCCGACGGCGACACGCTGGGTTGCGCGGCGGCGCTGTGTCATATGCTGCGCGGGATCGGCAAGAGGGCGTGGCTGCTCAAAAACGACGAGGTCACGGACAACTACGCGCCCTATGTGGACGGCCTCTGGGCGGCGGAGGACTATGCCTACGCCACCGTCGTGTCCGTCGACCTCGCGGCGCTGAGCCTGTTCCCGAAGAACGCGGAGCAGTTGAAAGAGCGCGTCGATCTCGCCATCGACCACCACCCGAGCTATGAGAACTTCGGCAAGGTCTGCTGCGTGCATCCCGAGTGCGCCGCCTGCGGCGAGATCCTCTACGAAGTCGCGGCGGAGTTGGGACAGCTGACGCCCGAGGTGGCGCTGCCGCTGTACGTCGCGGTGGCGACCGACACGGGCTGCTTTGTCTATTCCAACGTCACCGCCAACACCCATCGCGTCGCGGCGGCGCTGATGGAGACGGGCATCGACGTGCGCGCGGTCAACAAGAAGCACTTCCGCACCAAGACCAAGAAGCGCCTCGCCCTCGAGGGGCGGCTTTTGAGCGAGATGGAGTATTTCGACAACGGGCGCGTGGTCGTGGTGCAGGTGCCGCAGTCGATGATCAAAGAGATGCAGCTCACCGAGAACGATATGGACGACCTCGCCGCCCTCGGCGGACTGGTGGAGGGGCAGGATTGCTCCGTCACCATGAAGGAGATGGAGAACGGAGACTGGAAGATTAGCGTCCGCACCGGAGCGCGCGTCAACGCGACGCGGGTGTGCGAGATCTTCGGCGGCGGCGGACACAAGGCGGCGTCCGGCTGTGTGATCCGCGGCATGACGCAGGAGGAAGCGAAGAAAGCGATCGTCGCGGCGTGCATCGAGGTAGGAAATGCCTGACGGCGTCATTATCATCAACAAGCCGCAGGACTGGACGAGCATGGACGTGTGCGCCAAGCTGCGGGGCATCTACCACGAAAAGCGCGTCGGTCACGCGGGAACGCTGGACCCCATGGCGACGGGCGTGCTGCCCGTGTTCGTCGGGCAGGCGACCAAGGCGGTGTCCTTCGCCGAGGACGGCAAGAAGGAGTATCACGCCCGACTGCGCCTCGGCGTCGTGACCGATACGCAGGACGTGTGGGGTACGGTGTTGAGCGAGTCACCGGTGAACGTGACCGAGGACGAGCTGCGCGCGGTGCTGCCGCGGTTTCTGGGCGAGATCGAGCAAGTGCCGCCCATGTACTCCGCCATCAAAATACAGGGGCAGAAGCTCTACGACCTCGCGCGCAAGGGCGTCGAGGTGGAGCGCAAGCCCCGACGCATCACCATCGAGGAACTGGAGCTGCTGCCGCGGGACGAAAGCGGCGACTGGGGCTTGCGGGTCGTATGCTCCAAGGGCACCTACATCCGCACGCTGTGCCACGACATCGGCGCGGCGCTGGGCTGCGGCGGCGCGATGTCCGCGCTCACGCGCACCATGGCGGCGGGCTTCACGCTGGACGAGGCGGTGACGCTCTCCGACGCGCAGGAGCGGGGCGAAGCCCTGCTGCGAGCGGTGGACAGCCTGTTTCGGCAGTACCCGGCGTATCGCATCGCCGACGCGGAGACCGAGCGGCGCTGCCGCTGCGGGAACCCGATCCGCTCCGGCAAGCTGGCGGCGGGCGTCTACCGCGTCTACGGCGCGGACGGGGTGTTTCTGGCACTCTCGCGCTGCGAGAACGGTGTTTTGACGTCGATCAAGAACTTTTTCAGCACGTAAGGAACAAGTGTTATGGCAGAACAGACAGTGATCGCCCTGGGTTTTTTCGACGGGGTGCATCTGGGACACGGCGCGCTGCTGCGCAGGACCGCGGAGCGGGCGGCAGAGCGGGGCATGACTCCCGCCGCGTTCACCTTTGACCGCGCGCCGAAGGAGTTCGTCACCGGCGTCAACGTGCCGCTGCTCACCGGCGCGGCGGAGCGCGCCGCGCTGATCCGTGAGGTCTACGGCATCGAGCGCACCATCGTCGCGACCTTCGACAACGCCATGATGACCATGCCGTGGCGCTCGTTTCTGGAGCTGCTGGTCAGCCGCTACGGCGCGGCGCATCTGGTGGCGGGGCACGACTACCGCTTCGGCTACAAAAACGAGGGCACGCCGGAGATTTTGCGCGCGTGGTGCGCCGAGCACGGCCTCGGCTGCGACGTTATCCCCAAGGTGGAGCTGCGCGGCGTGACCGTCAGCTCCACGCACATCCGCTCACTGGTGGAGGCGGGGGACATGGAGGGCGCGGCGGCGTTTCTGGGCCACCCCTACGCCGTCACCGGCACGGTGCGGCACGGCAAGCACCTCGGCACCGAGGAGCTGTTCCCCACGGTGAACCTGATGCCGGAGCCGTGGCGCGTGCTGCCGCGCTTCGGCGTCTACGCCGTGCGGGTGATTCTGGACGACGGCGCGGTGTATCCCGGCGTGACCAACGTGGGGATTCGCCCAACCATCGTGGACGACAACCGCGTGACCATCGAGACCAACCTCATCGGCTTTTCGGGCGATCTCTACGGACACGAGCTGCGGCTGGAGTTCCGCCGCAGGCTACGGGACGAGCGCAAGTTCGGTTCCATGGCGGAGCTGTACGCCCAGATCGAGCGGGACATTGCCGCGGCAAAAACGGAAAACTGAAGAAAACGAGACAGGCGCTGTGGAAAACAGCGCCCGTTGTATTTCCCGACGGTATTTTTGCCCACTCCTGATTACAATGGGGAAAAACAGGAGGTGGACAAGCCTTGAAAGCGATTTCCGCGCCGCGGCGCGAACACATCGGAAGGAGCCTTGCCTGCGTCGCGCGGGCATTGCTCTCGGCGCTGCTGGCAAACGCGCAGATCTACGGCGGCTACGCGCCCTTTGTCATCGGTCTGGTGGCCGCCGCAGGCCCCGGCTGGGAGGGATTGGCGGCACTGCTGGGCGCACTCGGCGGCGCGCTGCTGTTCCTCGATTTTCCCCACGCGCTGCGCACCGTGGCGTGCTGCTTGCTGCTGTTCACGGCGAACAACGCGTTCTGCGAGCTGAAGTCCTACGAAAAGCCGTGGTTCCTGCCGTCTCTGACGGCGGGGCTGACGTTCATCGTGGAGGCGATCTATGTCTACCGCGCGCAGAGTCCGGCGCAGGCGGCGTACTGCGCGGTGGCGGTCGCGCTCGCGGCGCTGTACGCCCATTGCGGCCGCGTTGTGATGAGCGTGCCGGAGGCGTCGCGGGAGCGGCCGCGGGAGGCGCTGGTGGCGCTGCTGGGCGTACTGGCGGCGCTCGCCGCGCCGCAGTTCCGCAACGGCTTCGCGCCGGGGCGCATTGCGGCGGTGCTGTCGGTGCTGCTCATCGCGTTCGACCGTCCGCTGTCTTCCGCGCTGACAGCGGCGCTGTGCATCGGCCTTACCATGGACCTCACCGCGCCGGGCATGACGTTTCGCTACGCGGCGAGTTACGGCTTCGGCGCGCTGCTCACAAGCCTGCTGAGACGGGAGAGCCGCGTCCGCGCGGCGGGGGTGTTCGCGCTCGCGGCGGCGTTTTTCGTGCTGCCGATGGAGGAGCGCGAGGGGCTGATGCTGCTCTATGAAAACCTTGCGGGGACGCTGCTGTTCCTGCTGGTGCCGACGCGGCTGCTGCGCTCGTTCCACGAGGAGCCGGTGATCGGCGCCGAGGGGGAGGGCGGGCTGCGCCGCCGTCTTCTGGAGGCCGCGGCCGCGCTGCGGGAGCTGTACGGCAGCATTGCGCACGGCGAGCCGCCGCCGGAGGAGAATCCCGCCGTGATCTACGACCGCGCGGCGGAGGCGGTATGCCGGGACTGCTCGCTGCGGGAGCGGTGCTGGGTGAACGAGTACAACCGCACCTACACCGCGTTGAGCGACGCCACCGTGCCGCTGCTGCGAAACGGGCAGGGCAGCGGGAAGGACTTTCCCGCATACTTTGCCGACCGGTGCATCCGGTTCCCGACCTTTCTCGCCGCGGTGAACACCGAGCTGCGCGCGTATCTGCTGCGGCGGCAGTACCGCACGCGCCTGGAACAGGCCCGCGCGCGCTCCGTGGGGCAGTACGCGCAGCTATCCGAGCTGCTGACCGCCGCGATGGAGCGCCCCGCGGGCGCGGAGGCGGGCGCGATCCCCGCGACGCTGCCGTATCGCGTGGGGACGGCGCTGCGGGCGAAGGACGGCGAGCGCGTCAGCGGGGACAGCGCGGGTAATTTTGAGCTGGACGGCGGGAAACTGTGCCTGCTGCTCTCCGACGGCATGGGCAGCGGGGAGGAGGCGCGACGGGAGTCCGCACAGGCGGTGCACCTGCTCGAACGCTTCCTGCGCTCCGGCGTGGACGCCGCGGGCGCGCTGCGTACCCTCAACAGCGCGCTGAACCTCCGCGCCGAGACCACGGACAGCTTTACCACCGTGGATCTGCTGACGCTGTCGCTGCGCAGCGGCGAGGGCGAGGTGTGTAAATACGGCGCCGCACCGTCCTACGTCAAGCGGGACGGGCGGGTCTGGCGCATCGGCTGCACCTGCCTGCCCGCGGGCCTCGCGGAGGAATCCGCGCCGCCGGAGACGACCCATGTGCGTCTCGGCGCGGGCAGCTTCTTCGTCATGGTGACCGACGGCGTGGCGGACGGGAGCGACGACGGCTGGCTGCAGGAGCTGCTGACCGGCTGGGAGGGGGACGACCCCCAGCAGCTGGTGGCGGCGATCCTCGCCGAGAGCTATCAGCGCCGCGGCGGGGACGACGACGCGGGCGCGCTGGCGCTGTACCTGCCCAAGAGCGCCGACGCCGCGGCGGAGGTATAGGGCTTCCGATTTTTGGCTATACTCCTCCTGTAGAAGCCGGGAGGAGGAATGCCGTATGGTGAAGGGAACGACCCGCCGCGTGATCGTGGTCAACGCGCCGGACGCGGAGCTGTTTGAGCAGGCGATTTTCATTGTGCGCAGCGACGCGGCGAAGGAGCGCGGCGTCAGCGAGCGGATGCTGGTGGAGGAAGCCTGCCGCGTGGCGCGGCATTATGCGCCGCCGCGCCCGCAGCGTTGGTACGTCGGCCCGCTCTTTTGGAGCGGGCTGGGCGCGGGGATGATCGCCCTGATCTGGCTGCTGACAACGTTTATATAAGCAAAAGAGACGCGAAAGCGTCTCTTTTTTTGCAAAAAGGGATTTACAAGTCGTATTCGGCAAAGTATAATAATACGCACCGTATTTTAAGATAGAGGACGACACCATGAACGCAGATTTTTCCAGAACGCTCGCCCTGCTGCGGCAGGAGAAAGAGATCTCGCAGCGTCAGGCCGCCCGTGAGCTCGGCATCTCGCAGGCGCTGCTTTCCCACTATGAAAACGGCGTGCGCGAGCCGGGGCTTGCCTTTGTGCGCAAGGCGTGCGACTACTACCACGTCAGCGCCGACTACCTGCTGGGCCGCACGCTCGACCGCGACGGCGCGGTGATCGAGGCCGACGAGCTCTACGACGCCAGCGAGGAAAAGGGCAGCCTCCGCGGCAGCATCGCCGCGACGCTGCAAAAGAAGCTGCTGGTCAACACCACCAGTCTGCTCTTTGAGCTGCTGGGGCGCACCGGCTCCCGCGAGGCGGTGAACGCCGCGGGGCGCTATCTCTCCGGCGCGCTGTACCAGCTGTACCGCATGCTGCACCGCGCGGCGGGCGGGAAGGACAAGTTCTTCGCCCTCGGCGGTACGGCGTTTTCCATGGACGCGGTGGACGCGGAGATGCGCCTTGCTCGCGTGTCCTTCGCACAGTCGCTCGACGCGCTGGAGGACGCGGACGTGGAGCTGCCCGCCGTGGACAGCGCGGCGCTCGCGGACGCATATCCGGGCTTGACGCAGAGCCTGACGCAGGTGCTGCACAGCACGGAGGAAGAAACCAATAAGCTATTGGTCAAAAAAGCGTAAACGCTTTTTTGAGAAGGATTCGCTCCGCTTCCCGCACGCCTACGGCGCACGGGCGCTCCGCGCAAAGTGTTTTTTCTGACGCGCATGTCGTCAGAAAAAACGATTAGCATTTTTTGCCGCCTGCGGGCGGCAAATTCTGCGAAGCTTTTGAAAACATATAAGGTAAAAACGATTATGAAACAGGAAAATATTCGCAATTTCAGCATCATCGCGCACATTGACCACGGCAAGTCCACACTGGCGGACCGGCTGCTGGAGAAGTGCAACGCGGTCAGCGCGCGGGAGATGGAGGATCAGATCCTCGACAATATGGACTTGGAGCGCGAGCGCGGCATCACCATCAAGGCGCGCGCGGTCACGTTTGACTACACCGCGCAGGACGGGGAAACGTATACCCTCAATCTGATCGACACCCCGGGCCACGTGGACTTCAACTATGAGGTGTCCCGTTCCCTCGCCGCCTGCGAGGGCGCGATATTGATCGTCGACGCCTCGCAGGGCATCGAGGCGCAGACGCTGGCGAACACGTATCTCGCCATGGAGCACGACCTCGAGATCCGCCCCGTGGTCAACAAGATCGACCTGCCCGCCGCCGACCCCAAGCGCGTTAAGGACGAGATCGAGAACATCCTCGCCATCCCCGCCGAGGACGCGCCGGAGATTTCCGCCAAGCTCGGCACGAACATCGACGCGGTGCTGGAGGACATCGTCCACAACCTGCCCGCGCCCACGGGCGACGCCGACGCGCCGCTGCGCGCGCTGATCTTTGACAGCTACTACGACGCGTACAAGGGCGTCATCGTCTATATGCGCCTCATGGAGGGCACGCTCAAGCCCGGTATGCGCGTTAAAATGATGGCGACCGGCTCGGAGTTTCAGGTGCTGGACTGCGGCCTCATGCGCCCGCTGGGGCTGGAATCCGCCAAGGAGCTGAAGGCCGGACAGGTGGGCTGGTTCATCGCCAGCATCAAGGACGTGCACGACACCCAGATCGGCGACACGGTCACCGGCGTGGAGAATCCCGCCGCCGAGCCGCTGCCGGGCTACCGCAAGGTGCGCTCGATGGTGTATTGCGGCATCTACACCGAGGACGGCAGCAAGTACCCCGATCTGCGTGACGCGCTGGAAAAATTGCAGCTCAACGACGCGTCCCTGACGTTTGAGCCGGAGAGCTCCGTGGCGCTGGGCTTCGGCTTCCGCTGCGGATTCTTGGGCATGCTCCACATGGAGGTCATTCAGGAGCGCTTGGAGCGCGAGTTCGACCTCGACCTTGTCACCACGCTGCCGAGCGTTATCTATGAGGTCTACAAGACCGACGGCACGATGGTGAAGGTGGACAACCCCCACAACTATCCCGATCCCAGCGTCATCGAGCACGCCGAGGAGCCGTTCGTCAAGGTCACCATCGTCACGCCGCCGGACTATGTGGGCAACATCATGCCGATGTGTCAGGACCGCCGCGGCGAGTTCAAGGATATGCAGTACCTCGACACGTTCCTCGTGGAGCTGCACTATGAGATGCCGCTCAACGAGATCATCTACGACTTCTTCGACACGCTCAAGGCGAACACGAAGGGCTACGCGTCGCTCGACTATGAGCTGTCGGGCTACCGTCCCAGTGAGCTGGTGAAGGTAGATTTGCTTCTGAACGGCGATCAGGTGGACGCTTTGAGCTTCATCGCCCACAAGGACAAGGCGTACCCCCGCGCGCGCAAGCTGTGCGAAAAGCTCAAGGAAAATATTCCCCGCCAGCTCTTCGAGGTGCCGGTGCAGGCCGCCATCGGCGGGCGCGTCATCGCCCGCGAGACGGTCAAGGCCATGCGCAAGGACGTGCTCGCCAAGTGTTACGGCGGCGACATCACGCGCAAGAAAAAGCTGCTCGAAAAGCAGAAAGAGGGCAAAAAGAAGATGCGCTCCCTCGGCACGGTGCAGGTGCCGACGGAGGCGTTCCTGGCAGTGCTCAAGCTGGATGAATAAGAGAAAAGCAGCCTTTTATGCTCAATGCCGATTAGAGCAGCTTGAATTAATTTTAAGAGGGCAAAAATAAACTCAATCGCGGAGAAGTTCATTTCCCCGCGATTAAGCTTATTACGCACACAAATTGGCTGCATTCGATTTATGGAGGAACGCAGGAATGACGAAAAAAATCATAAAAAGCGTTTGGTTATGGGCATTTTTCGTATACTTGTCGCTATCACTTTTCGCTGGTTCAGAATTGTTATTTTTCTCGTTCTTCATAGGGGAAATAGTGTTATTCGCTAAAATCAACGGAATTAGAATCAACAAAGTTGATGAATGGCGTAATTTTCTTCTGAAAAGCTACGAAGATGTAAAAAAAGCGAAGACCATACAAGATTTTATTGTTAATTGGGAATTAGTAAAACAATCTCAAATCGCTATCCAAAAGTATGATGGCAAGGTTATAGGGAGACAATCTGCGATTAAGAAAATCAAAGAATTGAATCTAACAACATCGAGTGAAGAATATCAATGGCTACTTCGTAACGCGATAGAGCGCCAAGCAAGCAAAGTTATGTTAGATATAAAAACCACTTACAAGAACAGTGCTACATATAAACAGGAGGCATACAACGCTTTTTACCGTGAAGCATCAGAGCATCAAGACTTATACAACGATGAAACCGCCAGTTTTACCAATTCTCTTCTTGATGATTTGAGTTATGTTGTCACGGGTGAGCGTAGAATATCACAATCGGTAGTACACAGTGCTGCTCATGAGCGTAGTCTTATGTCGGCATCACTGCGCTATGACATTATGAAACGCGACGGCTTCAAGTGCACCCTCTGTGGAAGAAGTCAGGCGGACGGCGTTAAACTCCATGTAGATCACATACAGCCAGTATCAAAGGGTGGCTTGACAACTCCAAGCAATCTACGGACACTATGTCAAGATTGCAACCTCGGAAAGAGCGACAAATATGACGAAAGCGGCGAAAACTAGCAAGGTGGTATTTGATTGCGTGAGAGATTGCCCGCGCAGTCGCGCGTCCTTTCCGAGCGGCGACGAATTGCTTTTTTAGCGACTCTGCTCATCGAAGCGTAAAAGATGCGAGAGGGAAAATAAGCGATAATTAAATGATACCCCATCGAAAAAGTGAGAGGGTGCGCCAATTTTTAGAAGTCACCTTAATCGGCAGTATCTTCTTACGGCTGCTTTTCTTTTATTGCTTTGAGCTGCTCCGCGTTTTCCTCGATCAGTGCGTCGCTGATCGCCATTTTGCGGAGGATGTTCTTCATCGTCATATCCAGCGGCTCGCCCTCGCGGTAGTCGGCGGGGAAAATGAAGTCCACACGCCCGTCCGCGAGCAGGCCCTCGACGCCGGCGCGGTTGCTGTCCTGATACACCGCCACCGCCTGCCCGCCGTAGGCGCGCATCATCTTCATGCACGGCACGTCGGAGAGTCCGTCGCCCACGTAGATCATGTTCGTGAACGGGATGCGCTTGCTGTCGTCGGGCATGGAGGCGTTGAGGTCGCGGTCGTTCGCCACGTCCAGAATCCCCTTGTTGATGCGGTAGACGAACTGCGTCTTGTTGGTGAAGTTGACGTCCAGCTTCGGCCACATGGCGATGCCGTCCGCGCCGTAGAGAAACTCGCAGGCGTAGATCTCGCGGAACTCGTGCGCGACGCCGCTGCCCTCGATGATCTCCTTGAGGCCGGAGGAGAGGACGTAGTGCTCGACCTCCACGCCCAGCTCCTCGCCGAAGGCATTGATGCGCGAGAACCAGTCCTTCACGCCGGGAAAGAGCTGGATCGCGTTGCCGCACTTCACCAGATACTCGCGCTCCAGGCGGATGCCCTTCTTGCGGCACTCGTCGATCATCGTGTACATGTAGGCGAGCAGGCCGTCCATGTGATTGCTCCAGCCGAAGTTGTTGGCGATCTGCCAGAACTCCGTCGGCGTGTAGCCGAGGCTGGGGATGAACGCGTAATCCTGCATATCGGTGGTGCAGAGCGTTTTGTCGAAGTCGTAGAGAAAGGCGACAATGGGTTTCTTTTTCATGGTTTTCCCTCGCTGTGCGGAAAAAGCGGCGCAATTGCGCCGCTTTTTAGTCTTCGTCTTCTGTGTTATAGTTGCGGCCGAACTTGAGATCCGCCAGCTTAAAAAGATGCTTGGCGGTGTCGGCAAGGGGGACTTCCTCGGCGTCGTCGGCGGGAGTGGCGGCGACAACGGCCTTCTTCGCGCCGGCGGCGGGGAACATCACGGTGGCGTCCTCGTCCACGGCGGCATGGTCCGTTGCGGGCTTTGCCGCGGGGAAGACCGTGGTGGCGGAGGTGTCCGCTGCGCGCTCCTGCTCATAGGAGGCGACGATCTTCTCTCCCAGCGCGGCGATGTCCGCGGCGGCGTCCTGCGCGGCTCTGGCTTCCTTGGTGGTCTGCTCCACCTGTTCCGGCGTGAGGTCGGGTAGAGTTTCCAAAGCGCGGAGCTGATTCTCACAGATCGCGCGGGTCTGATCCACAAACTGCTTGGTCTGCGCCTTGACGGCGTTGAGACGCTGCTGCTCGTAGATGATCTCATCGTGTAGCGCGCCGATCTTGGCGCGTGCCTCCATCTCGGCATCGGCGATGAGCGTTTCCTTCTTCTCTTCGGCCTCGGAGACCATGGAGCTTGCCATCTTCTGGGCGGAGAGCAGCGCGGCGCGCATGGCGTCCTCGGTGGCGCGGTACTCCTCCACCTTGTCCACGAGCACCTTCATCTTGGCCTTGAGGGCGGCGTTTTCCTTGTAGAGCGCCGTGTAGTCGTCGGTCAGCTCGTCAAGGAACTCGTCCACCATCGTCATATTGTAACCGCCGAACGCGGATTTGGAAAAGGCGTGCTCGGCAACTTCCTGCGGTGTCAGCATATGTTACATCTCCCTTGGATCAGAGGTACAAGCCGGAGCTTTCCAGCTCGTCGATGAGATCGCCCATGATGTCCACATGGTACGGCGTGATGATGTAGGTGTTGGCGGCGACGCGCTTGATCTTGCCCTCGCCCGCGTAGGCAACGCCCGAGAGGAAGTCGATCAGGCGGCGCGCCACGTCCTTGTTCGTGGACTCAAGGTTCACGACCACGGTGCGCTTTTCCTTGAGATGGTCGGCGATCTCGGAGGCGTTCTCAAAGCGCTCCGGCTTGACCAGCACGACCTTGAGCTGGGTGGTGGCGTGGATGTTCACGACCTTGCTGCGCCGGTCGTCCTCGCGGCTGCGGGACGAGGATCCGCCGCGGTCACGCTCGGCAAAGGCGCCGGTGTCCCCGCGGTCGCGCAGGTCAGGGAAATCGTCCTCGTATCCTTCGTCCTCATCCTCGTAGGGATGCGCCCATTTTTTCAGATCGTCAATAATGCCCATGTTGATTTCCCCTCTCCGTTACAGTGCATAGGCGCGAGCGCCGAAAATCGCGGTGCCGACGCGCACGATGGTCGCGCCGCAGCGCACCGCGTCCTCGTAATCTCCGCTCATGCCCATGGATAACATATCAAGTCTATTATGATACAATTTTTCGTTTATGTCAACATACAGCGCCCGAACTTTTTCAAAATATGGTATGCTGCCATGTTCTTCCTCCGCTACCGGTGGTATGCACATGAGGCCGCGGAGGCGGACGTGGCGAAGCGCCGCGGCGCTCTCCGCCGCGCCGGCGACAGTCTCGGGCGCAAAGCCGCTCTTGGCGTCCTCGCCGCCGATGTTGACCTCCAGCAGGATGTCCTGCACGATGCCGAGCTTTTCCGCCTGCGCGTCGATGAGCCGCAGCAGCTCCTCGGAGCCGACGGACTCGATCACGTCCACCTTGCCGACCACCATTTTTACCTTATTGCGCTGCAGGTGGCCGATGAAGTGCAGCGGCGCGCCGTCGTAGGCGTGCTCGGAGAGCTTCTGCGTCATCTCCTGCACGCGGTTCTCGCCCAGCGCGTCGATGCCGGCGGCGATCGCTTCGCGGCACGCCGCGGCGTCGTTCATCTTGCTCGCGCCGACGAGCGTGATTTCCGCGGGGCTGCGCCCCGCGTCCTGCGCGGTGCGCGCGATGCGCTCACGCACCTGTGCGATGTTTTCTGCAATGGACATATCGTTTCCTCCGTCAGTTGATGACCTTGCCGTTGTACAGGCGGTCGGCGGTGACAATCGCCTCGTCGCCCGCGCGCAGGGTGTAGAAGATCAGGTCGCTCTCCCGCGCGGCGTCGATCTCGCCGGGGCGAACGAGACAGTAGTCCTCGCCCTGATAGATGACCTCCACAGGTTTGAACCACGCCTGCCGCCCGATACGGCAGTAGACGCCGCTTTGCCCCTCTTCGCTGATGCGTAGCGCGTTTTTGGGGATGCGCAGGCCGGTGTAGCTTTTGAGGATCAGCTCCGCGCTCTGGTCGCGCAGCGCCGTGACGTAGGAGAGGTGCTGCCCGCCGGAGAAGACCGCCAGACAGCGCCCGTCCTCCGCGCGGCTCACCGACTCCGCGACGACGGGCAGCATGGCGTCCACGCCGGTGATGGCCAGCTCGTAGTGCCCGCCCTTGGCGATCTCCGCCGCCTCGTCCTCGTGGACGACCGCGGCGTAGTACCACGTCTCGCCGCGCACCAGCTTGCCCACCGTGGTGGAGACCGGCGCGGGGAGGATCTGCTCAAATTCGGAGGGGATGAGCTTGGGGAGCATATCGGGCGTCAGCGCGGCCTCGTAGCCATCCGCGACAGCGGAGTAGGTGCCCGCAAAGGGTGCGACGATGGCGCGAGAGCCTCCGCCGGCGGAGCGCGCCGCGTCCCGCAGCCTGGCTTCCATGGCGGCGATACGGTCGCTGAGGTCGGCGCTGCCGCGGTAGGCGTACTCGCGGCGCAGCACCGTGGTTTTGAGCGTGGATACGTCGCTCTCCAGCGCCGTGTAATTGCCGCTGGTCAGCGCGGCGCGCACGGCGATGATGTCTCCCTCGATGTCGGAGTCCAGACGCAGCGCTGCCTCGGTGTCGCGGGCGGCGGTCTGGGCGTAGCGCAGCTGCTCAAGCTGCTCGCGCAGAGACGCGACCTCCTGCTCGGCGGAGAGCGCCTCGGCGCTTTGATAGACGGTGGCGACGCGCTTGCCCTTGGCGACGCGCTCTCCCTCCGCGCGCGTCAGCTCCACCAGCGGCTCGTTGCAGTCAATGACCTCCTCGTCCCGCACCAGCATGCCGTTCAAGGTGATCGCCTGCTCGGAGCGGTAGACGTAGACCGAGGTGGTGAGGATGGGGTCGGTGAAGTACCGCCACGTCTCGATGCCGAAGTATGTCATCACCGCGAGCAGGATGAACGCGGTGATGAGCTTTGTGGTGAGGGAGGTGTTTTTCATGGGATGTACCTTTCGGACTTACGGGACGCTCACTTCCTCCGCATCTTCGGCGCCGCGCAGGTCGATGTTCCGCTGCGGCGCGATGGTGGAGATGGCGTGCTTGTAAATGAGCTGCTGCTTGCCCTCCGATTCCAGCACGACCGTGAAGGGGTCGAAGCCCCGCACGACGCCGCGCATCTGGAAGCCGTTGACGAGAAAGACCGTCAGCGGCACGTCCTGCCGGCGGGCGAGGGTGAGGAAAGCGTCCTGTAGGTTGGTGTTCTTTTTCATGTGTGTTCATCCTTTCTGTATCTTGCGGACAGCTTGTCCGCGATACAGTCAGAATACGCCACACTGCGTGAGGATTTCTGTCGAAAAAGCGAGAGCCGCTTGGAAATCCCGCGTTTTTTTCCAATAGTACCAGCGAATGTTCGGGTCGCGGCGCAGCCACGTCAGCTGCCGCTTGGCGTACTGCCGCGAGCGGAGCTTGATCTCGGCAATGGCGTCGTCGCGCGTCGCGGCGCCGTCAAGGTAGGCGAGGCACTCCTTGTAGCCGATGGCCTGAAGCGCTGTGGAGTCCCGCGGCACGCCGGCGCGGAGCAGCGCGCGCACCTCGTCAAAGAGTCCCCGCTCCACCATCGCGTCCACGCGTCGGTCGATGAGCGCCTTCATGTCGTCGCGGTCTTCAAAGGCAAAGCCCAGCTTGACGGCGGCATAGCGCGGCGGGACGGACTGCGTTTCCAGATTGTGCTGCGTGATGGTCTTGCCGGTCTCATACCAGACCTCGAGCGCGCGGAGCAGGCGCTTGTGGTTCGCTGGATCGACCCGCGCGGCACTCTCGGGGTCGATGCGCCGCAGCTCGTCGAGCAGGGCGTCCTCGCCCTCGGCGGCAAGCCGCGCTTCCAGCGTTTGCCGTACCTCGCCGCCGAACTGTCCGGCGGCGAAGCCGTGACCGGCGAGCAGAGCGTCCAGATACAGCCCCGTGCCGCCGACGACGATGGGCTGCTTTCCGCGCGCGAGGATATCGTCCACGCAGCGCCCAGCGTCCTGCGCGTAGCGGGCGACGGAGCAGGACTCGCGGGGATCGTACACGCCCACCATGTGATGGGGGACGCCCTCGGTTTCGCTTGGGGTGGGCGCGGCGGTGCCGATGACCATGCCGCGGTAGAGCTGCATGGAGTCGCAGGAGACGACCTCGCCGCCGCATTGCTGCGCGAGCAGCACGCCCATTTTCGTCTTGCCGCAGGCGGTGGGGCCGACGACGCAGATGAGCTTTTTCATACGATGCGTAAAAATCCTCCGGATTTTTCGTCATATTTCGCGGTTGCCGCGTAAGCGGCGAGCGAAATGACATTTCTATGTTCGGACGAATCGCGTGATTTATCACACGATTCGTTTGAACATTTTCTCGATCTCGCGCTCGGTGAGCTTCACCTTGACGGGGCGGCCATGGGGGCAGTACTCGATCTCGCCGGACTGCACCTTGTCCACCAGCACGCGCAGCTCCCGCTCGTCGGACTTCCAGCCGCCCTTGATGGACGCCTTGCACGCGAGCGTCGCCAGCAGCGCGTCCCGCGCGGCGGCGGGATCGGCACTCTTGCCGCGCGCGAGGTCGCCCGCGATTTCATCCAGTGTCGCCACGGCGTCGCCCTCGTCGATGTCGGCGGGGATATCGCGGATCAGCACGGCGTTTCCGCCGAAGTCCTCGCAGGTGAAACCGAAGTCCCGCAGCGCGTCAAAGCGCTCCGCCACCGCGGCGTACTCGGCCGCGCCGAGCTGCGCGACCAGCGGGGTGAGCAGCGTCTGGGACATGATGGGTTCATGCTGCGCCTTGAAGCGGTCAAAGTTGACGCGCTCGTGGGCGGCGTGCTTGTCGATGAGCCACACGTTCTTGTCCGCGTCCTCGCAGACGATGTAGGTGTCCAGCACCTCGCCCGCGACGCGCCACGGAATGACAGTCTCGGGGATGAGCGTGACCTGCTCCGGCTCGGGGGCGGGAGAAGGCTCTACGGCCCCCTTTGCGAGAGGGGGCTCCTGCGAAGCAGGTGGGGGAGCGGACACAATGGCATTGTGCGCGTCTGCACCCTTCGATCCTTCAGTCGCGGCTGACGCCGCGCCAGCTCCCTTTTCGAAAGGGAGCCGCTGGGAGTTTGCGTGCTCCGGCGGCACCTCCCGACGCACATAGTCCGCCACACGGGCTTTGCCGCCCAGCTCGCCGAGATTGACGGCGGGGATGCGGGTCTGGAACATAGGGGCTTTTGCCGCCGGCTGCGGCGCGGCGGGCTTCTGCGCGGGCGCGGCGGGCTTTGCGCCGCCCTGCGACGCGCGGAACTGCTCCGCGGTCATGGTCTGATAGAAGTCGTTTCGCGGGTTCTGCACCTGCTGCGCGGGCTTGGGAGCGACAGACTCCGGCTTCGCCTCGCGGTCGAGGGCGTCCATCACGCCGTGGTAGACGAGGTCAAAGACCTGCTTTTCGCTCACGAACTTGACGATGGTTTTCGCCGGGTGCACGTTCACGTCCACCATGTCGAAGGGCAGCGTCACGAACAGCACGCAGCCGGGGAACTTGCCCTTCATGATGCGGTTGGCGTAGGCTTCCTCCAGCGCGGCGGTAAGCAGCTGCGACTTGACGAGGCGGTTGTTGACGAAAAAGGTCTGCATGCCGCGTGTGCCGCGGCCGTTTAAGGGGCGGGTCACGAAGCCGTCCGCCGCGAGATTCCCATCGCGGCCCTTGACCTCGACGAGCGAGAGCGTGAACTCGCGGCCCAGCGCGGCGTAGACCGCGGATTTGAGCGTGCCGTCGCCGGGGGTGTGGAGCGCTTCTTCGTTGTCTTTGATGAGCTTGAACGAGATATCGGGGTGCGAGAGCGCGAGGTGCGTCACGATGCCGGAGATGGCGGTGGCCTCGGCGCTGTCGCGCTTCATGAACTTGAGCCGCGCGGGGGTGTTGTAAAAGAGGTCGCGCACGATGACGCTGGTGCCCTCCGGACAGCCCGCGTCGGCAACCTCGCCGGGCACGCCGCCGTCCAGATGCAGCGTCGCGCCGCTTTGCGCGCCGCGCTCGCGGGTGAAGATATCCAGCCGCGAGACGGACGAGATCGCCGCCAGCGCCTCGCCGCGAAAGCCCAGCGTGCCGATGGCGGCAAGATCCTCCGCGGTGCGCAGCTTGCTGGTCGCGTGGCGCAAAAACGCCGTCGGCAGCTCGGCGGGGGCGATGCCGCAGCCGTCGTCGCTGACGCGCAGATACGTCATGCCGCCGTCCTTGATTTCGACGGTGACGGCGGTGGCGCCCGCGTCAATGGCGTTTTCGAGCAGCTCCTTGGCGACGCTCGCGGGGCGCTCGACCACCTCGCCCGCGGCGATCAGGTCGGCGACGTGGGGGGAGAGTTGTTGAATGTGCGGCATGAAGATGCCTCCTTAGGCCAATGTAACATAGAGCGCCAGCGCGTTGACGATGGCGTGGAGCAGGATCGACGTCCAGAGCGTGCCGGAGCGGTCGTATGCCCACGCGAACACCAGCCCCGGAGCGAGGTATTGCAGCATGAGCGCGAAGTAGCTCGCGTCCCACGACGAGAGCGCGAACGTCCAAACGTGCAAAAACGCGAACAGCAGCGCGGAGACGGCGTAGCCCACGACCGCGCTCTTTTCCCGCAGGCAGCCGAACACGAGGCCGCGGAAGAGGACTTCTTCCACAAAGGGCGCGAGGAAAATGACGATCAGCGCCGTGGTGCGCGGCGCGGCGTTTACCTGCGCGGCGATGGTCACGTCGTTGAGGTTGGCGCGGCTGTGGAAAAAGACGTGGAACACGCGGTAGAGCAGCTCGTTCGCGCCGTAGAAGATCAGCAGCCCCAGAAAGAGCGTGATGGCGGCGCGGTCAAGGTTGTCCAGCAGCCGTGAGGTCGTATGACTGATGTAGCGGTAGAAGATGATGAGCGTCACCGCGAAAAGCAGATAGTAGTAGAGCGCGTTTTGCTTTTCCGCGCCGATCTGCGTGTCGAGCAGCAGCTCAAAGAGCGAGAACAATCGCTGCGCCAGCAGCGGCATCACCAGAAGGTACACAACGAAAAAGATCGTGCCCGCCAGACGCTCGGTATGGTTCATGGATGCGCTTGCGGCTTTCCTTGCCATGGCGTCACCACCTCAGTTCAATTTCTGTTTGAGTTCGTAGAGAAACTGCATCGCCTCGATGGGTGTCAGCGTCTCCACCTGCGCGCGGCGCAGAGCGGAAAGCACCTCCGCCTCGCCGATGGCGGTCATGCTGATCTGATCCTCCTCTTTGCGGGGCGCGGCCTGATACGCGCCGCCCTTTTCGAGGTCGGCAAGAATCGCCTTGGCGCGGGAAACGACCTCCTTCGGCAGCCCCGCCAGCGTCGCGACCTCGATGCCGTAGCTGCGGTCCGCACCGCCGGGGACGATCTTGCGCAGGAAGATCAGCTCCTCGCCGCGTTTTTTGATGGAGATGTTGTAGTTCTTCACACCAGGGAGCGTGTTTTCCAGCTCGGTCAGCTCGTGGTAGTGCGTGGCGAAGAGCGTCTTTGCGCCGAGGCGGCGCGGGTTCGCGCAGTGCTCCAGCACGGCGCGGGCGATGCTCATGCCGTCAAAGGTGGATGTGCCGCGGCCGATCTCGTCGAGGATCAGCAGCGAGCGGGGCGTCGCCGCGCGCAGGATCTCCGCGACCTCGCTCATCTCCACCATGAAGGTGGACTGTCCGCCGGCAAGGTCGTCGCTTGCGCCGATGCGGGTGAAGATGCGATCCACCACGCCAATGTGGGCGCTTCTCGCCGGAACGAAGGAGCCGATCTGCGCCATGAGCGTGATGAGCGCGACCTGGCGCATATAGGTGGATTTACCCGCCATGTTGGGGCCGGTGATGATGGAGACGCGGTTTTCCTTTTCGCCCATGTAGGTGTCGTTCGGCACGAACAGACTGTCCTTTAAGACGCGCTCCACCACGGGATGCCGCCCGTCGTGGATCTCGATCACGCCGGAGTCGTCCACCGTGGGGCAGCAGTAGTTGTTTTTCACCGCGACCGTCGCGAACGAGCACAGCGTGTCCAGCTCCGCGATGACGGCGGCGGACTTCTGGATGCGCTCCGCTTCGGCGCAGACGCTGTCCCGCAGCGCGGTGAACAGCTCATATTCGAGGGCGCCCAGCCGGTCGCCGGAGGTCAGGATGTCGTTTTCGAGGTCCTTGAGCTCCTGCGTCACGAAGCGCTCACCGTTCACGAGCGTCTGCTTGCGGATGTAGTCCTCGGGGACTTGGTCCTTGAACGAGTTCGACACCTCGATGTAGTAGCCGAACACCTTGTTGTAGCCGATGCGCAGCGTGCGGATGCCCGTGCGCTCCTTCTCCCGCTCCACGATGGCGGGGAGCAGGTCCTTGCCGCCGTCGTGGATGGCGCGCAGGCGATCGACCTCGGCGTTGAAGCCGTCGCGGATGAAGCCGCCCTCGCGCACGGAGAACGGCGGCTCGTCGCACAGCGTCGTCTTGATCTGCTCCGCCACGTCGACAAGTGTATCCAAATTGTTATAAATTTCGGCAAGTTTACTGTTCGTAAACGGCTTGAGCTGCTCCTTGACCGCGCCCAGCTTCTCAATCGACATGCGCAGGGACGCGAAGTCGCGCCCGCCGGCGCTGCCGTAGACGATGCGGCCGATCAGACGCTCCATGTCCGCGATGCCGGTCATGGCAAGCGTCAGCTCCTCGCGCGCCATGGTGAGCTTCGTGAGCGCTTCCACCGCCGAGAGGCGGCGGTTGATCTCCGATACGTCGCGCAAGGGGCGCTCCAAGTACGAGCGCAGGCAGCGCGCGCCCATGGCGGTTTTGGTCTTGTCCAGTACCCAGAGCAGGCTCCCGCGCTTTTCCTTGCCGCGCATGGTCTCGGTCAGCTCCAGATTGCGCCGCGCGGAGAGGTCCAGCTCCATGAAGCGGCCCAGCTCGTAGTATTCGAGCTTATTGATGTACGCGAGGTCGGTTTTCTGCGTCTCGTGGAGATACGACAGCAGCCCGCCGAGCGCGAGCACCGCGGCGGGATTGCTGCGGGGCAGGTTGGCATAGGACTCCTCGCCGTACTGCGCGAGCACCGATTTTTCGGCGGCGCGCAAGTCAAACCGCTTGTCAGCGTGTTCCACGCTGCAGTTGAGCTTCTGGCGCAGCAGCTCGGCAAGGGCGGCGTTCTGATCCGCGCCGTCATTGAGCACCGCCTCGGCGGGGGTGAAGCGCACCAGCTCGTTCATCAGGTGCTCCACGCGGTCGTCGCCGGAAAAGGCGGTGACGTGGGTGTGACCCGTGGACATATCGCAGAACGCGACGCCCGCGTTGTTTTCATCGAGAAAAACGCCCGCGAGGAAGTTGCCCCGATTGGCGTCGAGGCTCTGGCTGTCGATGACCGTGCCGGGGGTGACGACGCGAATGATGTCGCGCTTGACGAGGCCCTTGGCGAGCGCCGGGTCCTCGGTCTGCTCGCAGATGGCGACCTTGTAGCCCTTGGCGATGAGGCGGGCGATGTAGCCGTCGCTGGAGTGGTACGGCACGCCGCACATGGGCGTCTGATCCTCCTTCGCCTTGCCGCGGTCGCGGGTGGTGAGGGTGAGGTCGAGCTCACGGGACGCGGTGATGGCGTCCTTGTCGAACATCTCGTAGAAGTCGCCGAGACGGAAGAACAGGATCTCGTCGGGATGCTGTTCCTTGATCTCGAGGTATTGCTTCATCATGGGGGTGATTTCCGCCATGGCCGTCTCTCTCTTTCTCTAAATCTCAAACACGCTGCCGCCGGACATGTATTGAAGCCGGTCGCCCAGCGTTTCCTTCAGAATGTCAAAGGCCTCCTGTCCGGTGCAGTGGCCGGTGTAGAAGCGCGTATTATTCCGCGCGTCCAGCTCCTTGGCGATCGCCTCGACCAGCTCGCGCGGCTCGCTTTTTGCCAGCGAGGGGTTGTAGAGGTGAAAGCCCGCGAACACCGCGTCGGGCGCGCGGCCCAAGATCTCCTCCGCGCGGCGGAGGATGTTGACAATGCCGTTGTGGGCGCAGCCGCCGAAGAGCGCCGTCTTGCCGCGCTCCGTCACCAGAAGACACTGCTCATGGCGGAAGACGTCCGGCGGGAAGTCGTCGCCGACCTTTTCGCGCAGCGTGTCGTTGGCGCGGGACCAGTAGTCGCGCCCGAAGCCGCCGGAGAACAGCGTCAGCTCGTCGTCGAGGACGGTCACGCCGTCAACCATGCGGAAGCGGGACTCGTACTTGCGCAGCACCTTGTCAAGGCCGATGTACGCGCACTTTTTCGGCGTCACCACATAGTACTCGCCCCACGCGTCCTTTTGGAGATATACGCCGGCGCGGTCATTGCGCTTGCAGAACAGCGCCAGACCGCCGCTGTGGTCGTTGTGGGCGTGGGAGAGGACCGCGGTATCCACCGCCTTGATATCAACGCCCAGCGTTTCGGCGTTCTCGAGAAACATGGCGTTGGGGCCCATGTCGAACAGAACGCTGTGCGCGTCCGTCGCGATATGCAGGGACAAGCCGTGCTCCTGCTTCACGTCCGCGCGGCAGGCGGTGTTTTCCAGCAGCAACGTGATCTTCATGCCCTGACCTCGCCGTAGAGCGCCCAGGTGTTGCTGTCGGTGATCGTTACCTCGGCAAAGCTGCCGATCAGACTTTTGTCGCCCTTGGCGCGCACGAGGCGGTTGCCCTCGGTGCGGCAGTTGAGCGGGAAATCGGCGTCGTCGCTCTCGCCGTCGATCAGCACGCGGACGGTTTTGCCGACGTAGGCGGCGTGCTTCTCGGCGCTGTAGCCGTTCTGCACGTCGAGCAGGCGGTCGAACCACTTCTGCTTCTCCGCGCGCGGCACGGGGTCGTCCATCTCCGCCGCCGGGGTGCCGGGGCGCGGGGAGAAGATGAACGTAAACAGCGCGTCGAACTTCGCCTCTTGGACGAGGGATACCGTGTCCATCGCCTCCTCCTCGGTCTCGCCGGGGAAGCCGATGATCACGTCGCTGGTCAGCACCAGATCCGGCATCGCCTTGCGCGCGTAGTCGATCAGCTCCATATAGCCCTTCCGCGTGTACGGGCGGCGCATGGCTTTCAGCACGCGGTCGTTGCCGCTCTGCACGGGGAGGTGCAGGTTCTTCGCGACGTGCTGGCAGCGCGCCATGGTGTCGAACAGCTTCGGCGTCGCGTCCTTGGGCTGGCTGGACATAAAGCGCAGCCAGTAGTCGCCCTCTATCGCGTCGATGGCGGTCAGCAGGTCGGCAAAGTCGTAGTCGATATCGAGGTCGTTGCCGTAGCTGTTGACGTTCTGCCCGAGCAGGTAGATCTCCTTATACCCAGCCTCGATCAGCTCGCGGCACTCGGCGATGATCCGCTCGGGGTCGCGGCTGCGCTCGCGGCCGCGGACATAGGGCACGATGCAGTACGAGCAGAAGTTGTTGCAGCCGTACATGATGCTCACCCACGCGCGCACCGTGCCGTCGCGCTTGACGGGTAAGTCCTCGGCGATGCGCCCGTGCTCGTCCTCGATGGAGAATGCGCGCTTGTGGGTGGTCAGCACGCCGTACAAAAGCTCCGGCAGCCGCCACTCCGCCTGCGGGCCGAGGACGAGGTCGACGTGGCGATAGCTCTCCTTGACCTTGTCCGCGATGCGTTTTTGCTGCGCCATGCAGCCGCACAGCACGATGATCTGCTCCGGGTTCGCCTCCTTGGTGTGGGTCAGCTCGCCCAGTTCGCCGAACACGCGCTTTTCCGCGTGTTCACGGATGGCGCAGGTGTTGAGCAGCACGACGTCGGCGCTTTTCGCGTCGCTCGTCGGCTCAAAGCCCATCTCGGCGAGCATACCGGCAAGGCGCTCGCCGTCGGCGACGTTCTGCTGGCAGCCGAAGGTGTCCACCAGCGCGAGCGGCGCGCGGCGGAGCACGCCGGTGATGGCGCGGACTTTTTCGATATATTCCCGCTGGCGCGCCGTTTCCTCGGCGCTGACCAGAACATCCTTGCGTTCCAATGGGTTTTCCTCCAAATGCACATACTTTAACTAATATACTATACCACAAGAAGCCGCGCGTTGCAAGAACGCCGCGGGCAAAAAATAAGGCTTGTCTAACAAAGATACCTATGATAAAATACCACGGCTGTGAACCAACGGAATTTCGTCGAAAGAAGGCTTTACCATATGAAACTCGGCATCGTGGGTCTGCCCAACGTGGGCAAGAGCACCCTGTTCAACGCCATCACCAACGCCGGCGCGGAGAGCGCCAACTATCCGTTCTGCACCATCGAGCCGAACATGGGCATGGTTGCCGTGCCGGACGAGCGGCTCGACAAGCTCGCGGAGATGTACCAGCCGAAGAAAAAGACCCCCGCGGTCATCGAGTTCGTGGACATCGCGGGACTCGTCAAGGGCGCGAGCAACGGCGCGGGTCTCGGCAACAAGTTCCTCGAAAACATCCGCCGCACCGATGCCATTGTCCACGTCGTGCGCTGCTTTGACGACGAGAACATCATGCACGTCGTCGCCGACGCGACGCAGAACGTCCCCGTCGACCCGCTGGGCGACATCGAGACCATCGACTTGGAGCTCATTATGGCGGACCTCGAAATGGTGAACCGCCGCGTGGAGAAGGCGTCGAAGAACGCGAAGTCCGGCAACAAGCAGTTCGCGCACGAGGCGGAGCTGTTCGCGGCGCTGGCGAAGCACCTCGACGCGGGCAAGTCCGCGCGCACGTTCGAGTGCGGGGGCGAGGACGAGAAGCTGCTCGCCACCGCCGATCTTTTGAGCCTCAAGCCGGTGATCTACGCCGCGAACATGGACGAGGACGGCTTCGCCGATCAGGCGGGCAACCGGTACCTCTCTCTCGTGCGGGAGAAGGCGGCGAAGGAGGGCGCGCAGGTGCTGCCCATCTGCGCCAAGCTGGAGCAGGAGATCGCGGCGCTGGAGCCGGACGAGCGCGCCATGTTCTTAGAGGAACTCGGCGTGGAGGCCTCCGGCCTCGACCGGCTGATCCAGTGCTCCTATACGCTGCTGGGCCTCATTTCGTTCCTTACCTACGGCGAGGACGAGTGCCGCGCGTGGACGATCAAAAACGGCACCAAGGCCCCGCAGGCGGCGGGCAAGATCCACAGCGACATCGAGCGCGGCTTCATCCGCGCCGAGACCATCAACTTTGCCGACATGATCGCCTGCGGCAGTGTGCAGGCGGCAAAGGAAAAGGGCCTGCTCCGCTCCGAGGGCAAGGACTACGTCGTCAAGGACGGCGACATGATCTATTTCCGCTTTAACGTATAAAAGCAAATAAAGTTGGGAGGACGCTGCCATGAAGCTCGACGCGAAAAAGCTGAACACCCCGCGCACGTTGCTGGTCGGTCTCGCGTTTTTGTCCATCTGCGCGTTCTGGCAGATGTACGACAACATCGTGCCGCTGATCCTCACCAAGACCTTTCACATGAACGAGACGTTCTCCGGCGCGGTCATGGCGGCGGACAACGTGCTGGCGCTGTTCCTGCTGCCGCTGTTCGGCACGCTCTCCGACCGGACGGAGACGAAAATCGGCAAGCGCATGCCGTTCATCCTGTTCGGCACCGGCTGCGCCGTGATTTTGATGAACCTTCTGCCGCTGCTGGATAACGGCTACTACGCCGCGCCCAGCGCGTTCAAAACCGTGTCGTTCGTCATCGTGTTGGGGCTGCTGCTCATCGCCATGGGCACGTACCGCTCCCCGGCGGTGGCGCTGATGCCGGACGTGACGCCCAAGCCGCTGCGCTCCAAGGCGAACGCCATCATCAACCTGATGGGCGCGGTGGGCGGCATCCTCTACCTCGGCGTGGCGGCGGTGCTGTACCCCAACGCCAAGGTGCGGGGGCTCGCGCACGTCAACTATCAGCCGCTGTTCATCATCGTCTCCGCGATTATGTTCGTGGCGGTGGCGGTGCTGTTCCTCACCGTCAAGGAGCCGCAGCTCGTGAGCGCCAACAAGGCGCTGGAGGCGGAGCATTCCGAGTGGAACCTCGCTACGGACGACGGCAGCGGCAACGAAGTCCTGCCCGCGGAGGTCAAGCGCAGTCTCGGCTTCCTGCTCGCGTCCATCGCGCTGTGGTTCATCGGCTACAACGGTGTGACCACGTGGTTCACCACCTACGTCGACGTCGTCATGGGGCAGGGCCTCGGCGGCGCGTCGACGTGCCTGCTCATCGCCACCGGCGGCGCGATTATCTCCTACATTCCCATCGGGCAGCTCGCGTCGAGGATCGGGCGCAAAAAGACCATCATGGGCGGCTGCGTGCTGCTCTCGGTCTGCTTCTTCCTCGGCTATGTGCTGACCACGACCTATTCCTCCATCAACGTCGTCATGTTCATCGTGTTCGCGTTGGTGGGCTTCGCGTGGGCGGCGATCAACGTCAACTCACTCCCAATGGTGGTCGAGATGTGCCGCGGTAGCGACATCGGCAAGTTCACGGGCTACTACTACACCGCGTCCATGGCGGCGCAGGTGGTGACGCCCATCTTCGCGGGTACGCTGATGCGCCAGATCAGCTATAAAGTACTGTTCCCCTACGCGGCGCTGTTCGTGGCGTGCAGCTTTGTGACGATGCTCTTCGTCCGGCACGGCGACGCCAAGGTGGAGGCGAAGAAGGGCCTGTCCGCGTTCGAGGATATGGGCGACGACTAAAGACAAAGAGGCGACTTTTTTGAAACAATTTCGTTACGCACACCGGGGCTTGCACGATCTCTCGCAGGGCATTCCCGAAAATTCGCTTCCCGCGTTCCGCCGCGCCATCGGGCGGGGCTTCGGCGCGGAGCTGGACGTGCATCTGCTCGCGGACGGCTCGCTCGCGGTGTTCCACGATTCCGACTTAAAGCGCATGACCGGACGCGACGGCGCCATCGAGAATCTGACTGCGGTGCAGCTTGCGGACTACCGACTGGGCGGCACGGAGGAGACCATCCCGCAGCTCCATCAGGTGCTCTCGCTGTTCGACCGCGCCAAGCTGCCGCTGGTGGTGGAGCTCAAAAGCTACCAGAACAACTACGCCGCGCTCGCCGCGCGTACGGTGGAGGAGCTGGACAAGTACGGCGCGCCGTACGTCATGGAGTCCTTCGACCCGCGGTGCCTGCTGTGGCTGCGGAAGAACCGCCCCGAGATCATCCGCGGGCAGCTTTCGCAGGATTTCATCCACGGCGACCACTCCGGCATGGGCGAGAAGGCCGACCGGCTGCTGACGCACATGGCGTTCAACCGCTTCACCAAGCCCAACTTCGTGGCGTTCCGCTACGAGGATCGGGACTGCCCGAGCCTCCGCCGCGTCAAGCGGACGCACAGCGCGGTGGTGTTCTACTGGACGATCCGCTCCCGCGCCGATATGGAGGCCGCAGAGGCCGAGGGCGCACAGGTGATATTTGAGGGCTTTGTCCCATAAAAATATAACAAGAACGAAATACAATTAGGAAGTGACCAAATGGCAGAGAACACACAACCCCAAAAGCGCTGGGGGGATCGCAAGGACGCAACGCTGCTGCGCAAGGCGGACTCGATGCATTTCATCATGGGCGTCGTCTACCCCAACCGCCCCGACAACGAGGCGTACATCTCCGAGCGCATCGACCTGACCGCGATCAACGAGTATCTCAAAAAGAAGAACTACGAGGGCATCGACTTCAAGTACACGTTCTTCCACGTGATTTTGACGGGCTTGCTCAAGACCATCACGCTGCGCCCGAAGCTCAACCGCTTCTATAAGAACGAAAACTACTACCAGCGGCACGAGATCACCGCCGGCTTCACCATGAAAAAGAAGTTCGACGACCATGCCGAGGAGGGCCTTGCGTTCATCCACGGCAAGCCGGACGCCACCATCGACTCCATCCACGACGAGATTCGCGATCAGGTCACGGGCTACCGCGGCGGCAAGCACGACTCCACCGGCGACGCGATGGATCTCTTCAACAGCTTGCCGCGCTGGTTGAGCAAGACCATCGTCCACTTTCTCATGTGGCTGGACAAGCACGGTTGGGTGCCGCAGAGCCTGATCGCCAACGACGCCAACTACGCCAGCGTCTTTATCACCAACCTCGGCTCGATCAAGCTCAAGTGCGGCTATCACCACCTCTCCACCTGGGGCACGACCTCGCTGTTCGTGGTCATCGGGGAAAAGAAGTGGTCGCCGCTCTATGACGAGCACGGCCTTGTGAAGATGTACGAGTCGCTGGACATCGGCCTGACCGTCGACGAGCGTATTGCCGACGGCTATTACTACTCCAAGAGCGTCCGCCTGCTCAAGTACCTGCTCGAGCATCCGGAGGAGCTGGAAAAACCGCTGAGCGCGGAAGTTGATTTTGAATATTAAGGAAGGGTTTGAAATGAGTCAGATCACAGCAAAGACCCCGTGGAAGGATTCCATGGGCCAGGTGCCCATGCACCTGGATTACTTCGACGGTTCCATGTTCGAGGCGGTGGAGAAGATCGCCAAGCAGTATCCCAACCAGATCGCCTTTGACTTCATGGGCAAGTCGACCACCTACCGCCAGATGGTCATGGAGATCGAGCGCTGCGCCAAGGCGCTCAAGACCATCGGCATCCGCGAGAACGACAAGGTCACCATCGCCATGCCCAACTGCCCGCAGGCGATCTTCCTGTTCTACGCCGTCAACCTCGTCGGCGCGATCGCGAACATGATCCACCCGCTCTCCGCGGAAAAGGAGATCGAGTTCTACTTAAACGAATCCGAGAGCGTGCTCGCCATCACGCTCGATCAGTTCTATGATAAGTTCGAGCGCATCCGCCAGAACACCAAGGTGGTGAACATCGTCATCGCCTCCGTGAAGGACGCGCTCTCGAAGCCCATCAAGGCGGGCTATATGCTCACCGCGGGCCGCAAGATCGAGAAGATCCCCGCCGACGCGCCGGTGCTGATGTGGAAGGACTTCCTGCGGCTCTCGAAGTCCTGCTTCTACAAGACCTACAAGGTCGAGCGCCACGGCGCCGACCCCGCCGTGATCCTCTACTCCGGCGGCACCACCGGCACCACCAAGGGCATCGTGCTCACCAACCGCAACTTCAACGCCTTGGGCCAGCAGATCGTCGCGACGAACCCCATGTTCCGCCCCGGCGACAAGATGCTCGCCGCCATGCCGCTGTTCCACGGCTTCGGCCTGGGCGTGTGCGTTCACTCCATGCTCTCGCAGGGCGGCCGCTGCATCCTGATCCCGCGCTTCACGCCCAAGTCCTACGCCAAGCAGATCACCAAGTATCGCTGCAACTTTATCGCGGGCGTGCCGACGCTCTACGAGGCGCTGCTGCGCCTGCCGGGCATGGACCGCGCGGACTTCTCCAGCCTCAAGGGCGTGTTCTCCGGCGGCGACAGTCTGTCCATCGAGCTCAAGAAGAAGTTCGACAAGTTCCTCTACGACCACAAGGCGGTCGTGCAGGTGCGCGAGGGCTACGGCACCACCGAGACCGTCACCGCCTGCTGCCTGACCCCGCCGCACATGCACAAGGAGGGCAGCATCGGCATCCCGTTCCCCGACACCTATATCAAGATCGTCGAGCCGGGCACCGACCGCGAGCTGCCCTATGGCGAGGAGGGCGAGATCCTGCTCGCCGGCCCCACCGTCATGAAGGAGTATATGAAGCACCCCGACGAGACGGCGAACACGCTGCGCACCCACGCCGACGGCCTCACCTGGGTCTACACCGGCGACCTCGGCAGCATGGACAGCGAGGGCTTCGTGTTCTTCAAGGGCCGTGCCAAGCGCATGATCATCTCGTCCGGCTACAACGTCTATCCCGCGCAGATCGAGAACATCATCGACGCGCATGAGGCGGTGCAGATGAGCTGCGTCATCGGCGTGCCGGATACCTACAAGATGCAGAAGGTCAAGGCGTTCGTCAAGCTCAACCCCGGCTTTGAGCCGAACGACGAGACCAAGCAGGCGATCCTCGCCCACTGCGCCAAGCACGTCGCGAAGTACGCCATGCCCTACGACGTGGAGTTCCGCGACGAGCTGCCCAAAACGCTCGTCGGCAAGGTGGCGTATCGCATTCTGGAAGAAGAGGAGCTTGCCAAGATCGCGCAGGCGAGTTAACGCAGATCGGAGGTAACGATGCACGCGAAGGAATTGCTCAGCGCCCTCTACGACGGGCGGTTTGATGACGCCCTGCGTCCGGTGTACGGCGCGCAGGGACTCAAGACGGTGTACGCCCGCATCGAGTCAGTGGTGCACGGCTTCTGCCAGAACTTTGACCCAAACGAGACGTGCGAGTTGAGCGTGTTCAGCGCGCCGGGGCGCACGGAGCTCGGCGGGAACCACACCGACCACCAGCACGGCTGCGGCCTTGCCGGCAGCGTGGACATGGACACGCTCGCCTGCGTCGCCCGCTGCGACGAGCCGACGATCTGCGTGCTCTCCAAGGGCCACAATCCCGTGCGCGTGGATCTGCACGACACCGACGTGCGTGCATCGGAGCAGAGCAGCTCGTCCGCGCTGGTGCGCGGCGTGGCGGTGCGGCTGCGGGAGCTGGGCGGCGACGCGGGCGGCTTCAACGCCTATACCGAGACGCGCGTGCTGCGGGGCAGCGGCCTTTCGAGCTCCGCGGCGTTCGAGGTGCTCATCGGCCAGATCATCAACCAGCTCTTCTGCGGCGGGAAATTTAACTCCACCGACCTCGCCAAGGTCGGGCAGTACGCCGAGAACGTCTACTACGGCAAGCCCTGCGGATTGCTGGATCAGATGGCGTGCGCCACCGGCGGCGTGGTCGCCATTGACTTTGCCGATCCCCAGAACCCCGTCGTGCAGCGCTGCGCGGTGGATTTTGCCGGGGAGGGCTACGCACTGGTCATCATCGACAGCGGCGCCAACCACTCCGACCTCGACGGTGAGTACGCCGCCATCACGCGGGAGATGGGCGCCGTGGCGCAGTTCTTCGGCAAGACGGTGCTCCACGAGGTGGACGAGGCGGAGTTCTTTCGCCGCGAGGCCGAGGTGCGCGGCGCCCTCGGCGAGCGTCCGGCGCTCCGCGCGGAGCATTTCTTCGCCGAGACCAAGCGCGCCGAAGCGCAGTACGCGGCGCTGAAGCGCGGCGATTTTGCGGGCTATCTCGCGCTGGTGCGGGAGTCCGGAGAATCCTCGGAGACCAAGCTGCAAAACGTGTCCGTCGACCGTCCCGACGGCGACCGCCTGCTGCGGGTGATCCTCCGCGCGCGGGAGCTGGCGGGGGAAACCGGCGCGGCGCGCGTCCACGGCGGCGGGTTCGCGGGAACCGCACAAGCGTATGTGCCGCTTGCGAAGCTCGACGGCTTTGTCGCCGCCATCGAGGGCGAGTTCGGCAAGGGCTGCTGCCACATCGTGCAGATCCGCAACGTCGGCGGCGTACAACTGATATAAAGCGAAAAAAGGTTCCGCCGAACGGCGGAACCTTTTAGTTTTGGGGATATTTGCGATGTAATTCGTGCTTTTTGATGACGCACATCTTGTCTGTGCAGTTTTCGCAGGCGAGAAACGCGTTGGTCTCCTCCACGAAGCGCTCGGGATGCTTGTAGTATGTGACCTCCCAGAGGATCGTGCACACCAGCGCGAGGCCGACCACGCTCCACGACCAGAAGTGAGGGATAAAAATGAGCGGCGTTGCAATCATGATCGTGCCCCAGGCGAAAATGCGGCAGGTGACGCAGCACTTGTTCTTCATCACGAGCTTCTGGAACGGGCAGTAGAACATGATGCAGATGAGGTCGGAGAGATAGTAGAACGTCGCGAGCAGCACCAGTGTCGGCACGCCGATGACGCCGCGCAGATACAGCACCAGAAACACGAGGTTCAACGCGATCCAGAGGAGCGCCACGCGCGTCGCGCCGAGGTCGAGGCGCGTGAGGTGCGTGCGCAGGCGCAGATTGTCCGCGATGGTCTCGATGCGGTCAAAGTACTGCGGGAACTGCTTCAGGCACCCGCGGCTCACGCGCGAGTGCGGCGAGAGCTGCAGCGCGAACGAGACAATGAAGAACAGCCACAGCAGGTTGATGGGATGGAACAGCCCGGTGTTCTTTGTGAAGTCCAGCGCTTCGCGGTTGGTCAGGAACGTGACGAACACGCACAGCAGCACGAGCGCGCGAAACGTAAAGCGCAATAAATAGGAACGCAACATTTTTGTGGCGTTTTGCGTAAAGAACCACCTCAATTCATCGCTGTGGCGTTGAGTTCAAACAGCTCGTCGATCCGTCCGCGGAGCGCGGGGTGCGCCGTGAGGTCGGGATCGGCGGCGATCAGCCGCTCCGCCGCGGCGCGCGCCTGATGGAGCAGCTCCATGTCGCAGGTGAGATCCGCGACGCGCAGCGTCGGCAGGCCGTGCTGGCGCGAGCCGAAGAAGTCGCCGGGGCCGCGGAGCTTCAGGTCCTCTTCGGCGATCTCAAAGCCGTTGTTGGTTTTGGTCATCACGGCGAGGCGCTGCTTGTTGTCCTCGCCGGGGTTGTCGGAGACCAAAATGCAGTAGGACTTGTGCTGCCCGCGTCCGACGCGCCCGCGGAGCTGGTGGAGCTGGGAGAGGCCGAAGCACTCGGCGTTCTCAATGAGCATCACCGCGGCGTTCGGCACGTCCACACCGACCTCGACGACGGTGGTGGAGACGAGAATGTCGATCTCCCCCGCGGCAAAGGCGCGCATGACCGCGTCCTTTTCCTTGGGCTTCATCTTGCCATGGATGGGCGACACCGTGAGATCGGGAAAGACCTCCTTTTGCAGCGTCTCGGCGTAGGCGGTGACCGCCTTGCGCTCGTCCGGCAGTTCGTCGTTTTCCGCCACCATGGGGCAGATGATGTACGCCTGCCGCCCCTCTGCGATGAGCTTGCGGAGAAACGCGTAGATGCGCGCGTGGTAGCTTGAATTGACCGCGAAGGTGTCGATGCTCTGACGGCCGGGGGGCAGCTCGTCGATCAGCGACACGTCGAGGTCGCCGTAGATCATCAGCGCCAGCGTGCGGGGGATCGGCGTCGCGGACATCACCAGAAGGTGCGGATTGTCGCCCTTCGCGCCCAGCGCCGCGCGCTGATCTACGCCGAAGCGGTGCTGCTCGTCGGTGACGACGAGGCCGAGCCGCTGATAGACCACGTCCGGTGACAGCAGCGCGTGCGTGCCGATGGCAAGGGCGATCTCGCCGGAGGCAAGCTGCTCCAAGATCGAGCGGCGGGTTTTCGCCGTGGTGGCGGCGGTCAAAAGCGCGCAGCGGATGCCGAAGCCCTCCAGCAGCGGCGCGATGGTCTTGTAGTGCTGCTCCGCCAAGATCTCGGTGGGTGCCATGAGCGCCGACTGCATGCCGCTTTGCGCCGCGAACCAGATCGCCGCCGCGGCGACCATGGTCTTGCCGGAGCCGACGTCGCCCTGCACCAAGCGGTTCATCGGGCGGTCGGCGCACATATCCCGCGTCGCGTCGGCGATGGCGCGCTGCTGCGCATTGGTGAGGGTGAAGGGCAGCGCGGCATAGAACGGCGCAAGGTCGACGGCCTCGCACTTCTGTCCGGTCACGGCGCCGCGGCGCTCGCGCAGAAGCCGCAGGCCGAGGGTCAGCAGGTACAATTCCTCGAACACCAGCCGCCGCCGCGCGACGGCGAGCGCCTCGTCGTCCGCGGGGAAGTGGACGTTTTCGTAGGCGTAGCGGACGTGGCAGAGCTGATGCTCCCTGCGCACGTCCTCGGGGAGAAAGTCGGCGAGATCGCCGGCGCAGGCGTCCAGCCCCTGCCGCACGGCACCCGCGAGCATGTTCTGGCTCACGCCGGCGGTCAGCGGGTAGATGGGCACGATGCGGCCCGTGACGCGGTTCGCGCCCTCCGGCTCAAAGAGCGGGTTCGTCATCTGCTTGCGCAGCAGATTGCCCTCCGCCTTGCCGTAAAAGATGTACTCCTCGCCGACGTGAAAGGTGCTTTTGAGATAGCTTTGGTTGAAGTAAGTCAAATCGAGCGCAGCCGATTCGTCCACGACGCGGAGCTTGACGAGGTCAAGCCCCTTGCGGATGTGGGAGAGCTTCGGCTCCGTGGCGACCACGGCGCGGACGCAGGCGTTCTCGCCGGGCGTCAGATCGGCGATGCGCTGATACGCCCGCCGATCCTCGTAGGCGCGGGGGAAGTAGGAGATCAGCTCTCGCAGGTTGGTGATGCCCAGCTTTTGCAGGGATTTCGCCCGCTGCTCGCCGATGCCCTTGACGTAGCGCACGTCGGTTGACAGGTCAGGCATGGGCTTATTTCTTCACGTAGTCGATGTACTGGAAGCGGAGGCCGTTTTCCTCCATGACCTCGCTGGCGTGCTCCACCTGCCAATCGGGATGGTTGTCCAGATTGGGGAAGTAGCTGTCCGCCCGGGGCGCGGCAAAGACCTTCGTGGCGAGGACGCGGTCAAAGTAGGGGCGCATCTGCGTGTAGACGCTGGCGCCGCCGACCACGATGGCGTCGTCGCCGGCGAGGGCGGCTGCCTCCTCCGGCGTGTGGGCGAGCTCCGCGCCCTCGATAGGCTCCTCGCTGTGGGTGAGCACGATGTTGCGGCGGCCCGGCAGGGGCTTGCCGCCGGGGAAGGTTTTGAGGGTGCGCTTGCCGTAGATGACCGTCTTGCCGAGGGTTAACTCCTTGAACCGCTTCATATCGGCGGAGATGCGGAACAGCAGATCGCCATCGACGCCAATGCCCCAGTTTTCACTGACACAGACAATTGCTTGCATACAAAAGCCTCGCTTTTCTTAAATCGCAATGGGGATCTTGTCCTCAAAGGGAGAGTATTCGTAGTGTTCCAGCGTGAAGCTGTCCTTGGTGAAGGCGTAGAAATCCGTCACCGAGGGGTCGACCGTGAACTTCGGCGCGGGACGCTCCGGCTCTTGGAGCATCTTCTCGATGATGGGGATGTGCCGGTCGTAGATGTGGCAGTCGGCGATGACGTGCACCAGCTCGCCCGCCTTGAGGCCGCTGACCTGCGCGAACATGTGCACCAGCACCGCGTACTGCACCACGTTCCAGTTGTTCGCCGCCAGCATGTCCTGCGAGCGCTGGTTCAAGATCGCGTTGAGCGTGTCGCCGCTGACGTTGAAGGTCATGGAGTAGGCGCAGGGGTAAAGCGCCATCTCGCTTAAGTCCGCGAAGTTATAGATGTTGGTGAGGATGCGGCGGGAGGCAGGGTTGTGCTTTAGGTCGTAGAGCACGCGATCCACCTGATCCATGTCGCCCTCCTTGTAGTGGTGCTTGACGCCGAGCTGATAGCCGTACGCCTTGCCAATGGAGCCATTCTCGTCCGCCCACGCGTCCCAGATGTGGGAGGAGAGGTCATGGACGTTGTTGGACTTCTTCTGCCAGATCCACAAGATCTCGTCCACCGCGCTCTTCCAGTAGGTGCGGCGCAGCGTCAGGATCGGGAACTCCTTTTGCAGGTCGTAGCGGTTCACGACGCCGAATTTCTTGATGGTGTGGGCGGGCGTGCCGTCCTCCCAATGGGGGCGGACGGTGAGGTTGTCGTCCCGCACGCCGTTGTTTAAGATATCCAGACAGGTCTGGCGAAAGACTTGGTCGGCATAGGCCATGGTGATCGCTCCTCCTTATTTGGTGGGACAGCCCGCGAAGCGGAGCGCGCCGAGCGCCAGCTCCAGCGTCGGATCGACGGCGGGATAGTCGAGGTGATAGAGCTCGAAGGCAAGGGGCAGCTCCGTGCAGCCCAGGATCAGCGTCTCCGCGCCGCGCGAGAGCAGGCCCTCGCAGGCGCGGCGAAACGCCGCCGTGTCATAGGCGAGGTCGCCGGATTTGACGCCGTCGTAGATGACGTCCATGACCGCGGCCTGATCGTCGCCCTCCGGCGTCAGCAGCGCGATGCCGCTGTCGGCAAAGGCGCGCTGATAGATACCGGTCCGCACCGTGCCGTCGGTGGCGAGGAGCCCCGCGCGCTTGACGCCGCGCTCTCGCAGCGCGTCGCAGGTCAGGGCGATCATGTGCAGCATCGGGATATGGACCGACGCCGCCACCGCGTCATAGAAGCAATGGGCGGTGTTGCAGGGCATGATCAGCACGTCCGCGCCGATGCGCTCCAGATGCTGTGCGCTCTTGATCATCTCCGGCGTGGGATCGGCGCCGCCGTGGAGCAGCGCCTCCGTGCGGTCGGCGATGTCGGTGTTGGAGTCGATGACGACCCGCGGATGCTCCTGATCGGATTTCGCGTCCGTGTGGACCGTGATCTTCCGGAACAGGTCGACCGTCGCCAGCGGCCCCATGCCGCCGAGGATACCGATGGTTTTCTTGGTCATTGTGCGGCCTGATCGGCGGCGATGACCAGCTTGAGCGCCTCGACCGCGACCTTGACGGCGGCGGAGGTGTCCTCGCTCATGTCCTGATCGAGCCCCGCCTTCTCGCGCTCCTGGTTCCAGACCACATGGAAGCAGGAGCCGCAGCGGACGTGGAGCGCCGCCGCGACGACAAACAGCGCCGCGGACTCCATCTCGCTCGCCTTGACGCCGAGCCGCTTCCAGCTCTCCCACTTGTTGAGCAGCTCGTAGTACACGGGGCTCTTTTCGGGGCTGTGCTGGCCGTAAAAGCTGTCCTTGCACTGCACCACGCCGGTGTGGGTGGTGTAGCCCAGCGCCTTCGACGCCTCCGCCAGCGCGGCGGTGATGCCGAAGTCCGCGACGGCGGGAAACTCGATGGGGGCGTATTCCATGGAGGTGTGCTCAAAGCGGATCGCGCCGGTGGCGACCACGATGTCGCCGGACTTCACGTCCAGATCAATGCCGCCGCAGGTGCCGGTGCGGATAAAGGTGTCCGCGCCGAGCTTGTGCAGCTCCTCCATGGCGATGGAGGCGGACGGGCCGCCGATGCCGGTAGAGCAGACACTGACCGGTACGCCCAGCAGCGTTCCGGTGTAGGTGGTGTACTCGCGGTTCTGCGCGACGAGCTTCGCGTCGTCAAAGTACGCGGCGATGGAGGCGCAGCGGCCCGGATCGCCGGGCAGGATCACATAGCGGCCCACGTCGCCGGGGGCGCAGTGGATGTGGTATTGACGTTCGAGTTCCTGCATGACGGATACCTCCTGTATAAAAATCGATACCTAAATTATAAACAAATGCCGGGGCATTTTCAAGGCTTTTGCGAGGGCTTGTAATTTTCCCTCGCCGCGTCTATAATGCGGAGGAAAACCGGAAGGAGAGACCACCATGGGCTATTCGACGATTTTGTTTGATATGGACGGTACGGTGCTTGATACGTTACAGGATCTTTGGGCGAGCACCAACGCCGTGCTGCGGGAGCTGGGGTATCCGGAGCGCAGCTTGGATGACATCCGAAGTTACGTCGGAAACGGCGCGCGGAATCAGATCCGCCGCGCCCTGCCGGAGGGCAGCGGCGACGAGGCCATCGACGACGCCCTCTCACGTTACCGCGCGCACTATGCCGCGCACTGCCGCGACCACACGAAGCCCTACCCCGGCGTGGTGGAAGCGCTGCGCCGGCTCAAGGCCGCGGGGAAAAAATTGGCGGTGGTGTCCAATAAGCCGGACGCCGCGGTGCGGCTGCTCAATGCCGAGCACTTCGGCGCGCTGATGGACGTTGCCATCGGGGAGACGCCGCCGCTCCGCCGCAAGCCCGCACCGGACACGGTGGACGCCGCCCTCGCCGCGTTGGGCGCGGAGAAAACCGGCGCGGTCTACGTCGGCGACTCGGAGGTGGACGTGGCGACGGCGCAAAACGCGGGGCTGCCCCTCGTCGCCGTGAGCTGGGGCTTTCGCTCCCGCGCCGCACTGCAAGAAGCGGGCGCGGCGACCATCGTGGACACCCCGGAGGAGCTTTTGGCGCTGCTTTTGTGATCGGCACGCCTTTGACCGGAAAACGATTTTCGATAGACCAATGCAATCGACTGTTTGGAAAAGATCGTCGGGATCGACCGACAGAAATTGACATAATATCTCCGGTCAACGGGAAATGATTTCCACACCGATTTCCCATGAAACGTTCCAAAAACGAAGAAACCCGCTCGATGAGCAGGTTTCTTCATATATGAGAGACTGGCTGGTTTACAGAAAACTTTATGAGTCTACATAAAACGGTTTCCGATAACGTTATTCGGGGTAGTGGCCCAACACCTTGCCCAGCGTGCGCATGCGCGACTCGTCCTCCACCACGATGTCGGCGTATTTCGGGTTGAGGGAGCGCAGCAGCGTCCGGCGCGCGGCGCGGTCGGCGATCAGCTTTTTGCAGTACGCCTGACCGTCGTAGACGAAGATGCCGATGTCGCCCACGTCCACCGCCGGGGTGGGGCGGACGAACACGGTGCAGCCGTTGGGGATCTCCGGCTCCATGGAGTCGCCGGAGATGCGCACGCCGAAGTCCGCGCTCTCCGGCGCGAGCATGGCGGGATACTGCTCGACGATATAGGCGGGGGCGTCGATGTAGTTGCCGAGGCCCGCGGCGGCGGGCTGATCGTAGACCTTGAACTCCACAAAGCCGTCGGCGCGGTGCTTCGCCTTGGGGAAGGGGATTACCCGCGCCGGTTCGGTGCGGACATACTTGCCGGAGGAGACCAGATCGGTGGTGTAGCCGATGACCTTGTCCTGCCCGGCGTCGTTGAGCTGGCCGAAGGGCTCGGAGAGCGATTGCAGCTTCTCCGGCAGCGCCACCGCGGCGTCTGTTGTCCAGCCGGTGAGGTAGGCGGGGGTGACGCCCAGCTTCTCACTCAACAGCTCCAGCCGGTCCAGCGGAATGTTGGTGACGATGCCCGTTTCATATTTGAAGATGGTCTGCTTGGTGGTGTTGCACAGCGCGCCCAGCTCCTCCTGCGTCATCTTCAGCGCCTCGCGCGCGCCCTTGATGCGTTCCCCCAGCGTCATGGCGATCTCTCCTTTTATATTAATATCTTTATCCTACCATAATTTTTTTCAAAAATCAAGAAAAAAGAACTTGACAAGTTATCGAACATATGTTAGACTGTAAGCAACTTAAAAAGTTACCGATGGCAAAATCGTGGTGGGCGGGAAGCGCACCTGTGAATCAGACTGGGCGGATGCTTTTTACGCAAAAAGTAACGCAACAGGCTACAAATGGAGGGGCGGCGCAGGGCTTGATCATCGGTGACGAAGGGAGGTGAGGACATGGCTGCAAGAAAGAAGAAGGAACCGGAGCTGTCGCAGGATGACGTGATCCGGAAGTATCTGGAGGTGTATGACCGGTGTATTCAGGAGGAGCCGAAGGGCTTCGACGCCAAGGGCGCGTTGAGTGCGCTGGATCAGATCAGCAAGATCCTGGGGCTGGACGTGCCGATCAAGGCGGCGAACATCGACGGCAACCGCGTCATTCTGACGCTGTCCGACGAGGTGGGCGAGCGTGGCGACTGAGATCGTGCTCCCGCCGCCGCAGCCCAAGCAGGAGCTGTTTTTCGCCGCGCGGGAGCGCTACGTCTGCTACGGCGGTGCGCGCGGCGGCGGCAAGAGCTGGTGCGTGCAGCACAAATCCGTGCTGATGGCGGTGCGCTACGCGGGCATCCGCATCCTGATCCTGCGCCGCACGCTCGTCGAGCTGCGGGAGAACCACATCCGCCCCATGCGGAAGCTGCTGCGCGGCGTCGCGGACTACAAGGCGACGGACAAGGCGTTCGAGTTCCCCAACGGCAGCCTGATCGTCTTCGGCTACTGCGACAGCGAGGGCGACGTGGACCAGTACCAGGGGCAGGAGTACGACGTGATCTTTCTCGACGAGGCGACGCACTTCACCGAGTACCAGTACGCCACGCTGACCGCCGCGCTGCGCGGCGCGAACGACTTCCCCAAGCGGATGTACCTTACCTGCAACCCCGGCGGGCCGGGGCACGCGTGGGTCAAGCGGTTGTTCATCGACCGGGACTTCCGCGGCGGCGAGCGGCCGGAGGACTATGTGTTCATCCCCGCCAAGGTGACGGACAACCGGATTTTGGTGGAGAAGGACCCCGAGTACGTCCGGCGGCTGGACAACCTGCCCCGAGGATTGCGCGAGGCGTGGCGCGACGGCAACTGGGACGTGTTCGTGGGGCAGTACTTCACCGAGTGGGATCGGGAGAAGCACGTCTGCGAGGCGTTCCCGCCCTCGCCGTGGTGGCGCTGGTATGTCACGATGGACTACGGCCTCGATATGCTGGCGGCGCTGCTCATCGGCGTGGACGAGGCGGGGTACGCCTGGGTCGTGGGCGAGGTCTATGAGGGCCGCGACCGGGGCGAGGGCCACGACGGCCTCATCATCTCCGAGGCGGCGGAGGCGGTGAAGCAGCTCGCCGCGGGCCGCGCGGTCACCGCCTATCTCGCGCCGCCCGACCTCTGGAACGCGCGGCAGGAGAGCGGCAAGAGCGTCGCGGATATCTTCGCCGAGCATGGCGTATACCTGACCAAGACCTCCAACGACCGCGTCAACGGCTGGCTCGCGGTCAAGGAGTGGCTCAAGGTGCGCGAGGGCGAGGACGGTATCAAGCGCCCGCGCATCCGCTTCTTTCCCAACTGCCGGAACATCATCCGGTGTCTGCCGCTGCTGCAGTACGACGAGCATCGGGCAAACGACGTGGCGAACTCGCCCCATGAGCTGACCCACGCGCCCGATGCCCTGCGCGGCTTCTGCGTCTACTGGACGGCGAACGGCTGCGAACCCGCCGCGCCGCAGCGCGTGAAGCTGATCGACAAGCTGGAGCCGAATCGCAGGCATTTGGGCAGACATTTATCCAGAAAGTAACGCAAAAAGTTACAAACAGGAGGAAAACCAATGGGTTTATTCAAACGAATCCCCACCCCGGAGGGGTATGAGAAGGGGAGGATCTACGACTATTCGACGCCGGAGGGCCGCGTCGCCACGGCGGAGTGGCTGTTCCAGCAGGCGAAGGACGAGCGCGCGGTGCGCGAGTCGGAGTGGCGGCGCTACAACGACTACTACAACTTCGCCCACGACGCGGCGCGGGAGATGGCGGAGGCGTTCGAGGACAGCGGCTTGCCGTGGACGCCCGCCTGCGTGCCCGACCCGTACATCATGGTGGAGAGCCAGATCGAGCCGGAGGTGCCGCAGCCCGAATTCCACGGCCGCGACGACGACCTTGACGGCAAAAAGGCGCATGAGCGCGAGCTCGCGGTGAAGTACCTCATCGAGGAAAACCGCCTCGGCGACCGGAACACCGCCAACGAGCGCAGGCTCCGCAAGTACGGCGACGCGTTCTGGAAGGCGTACTGGGACGAGACGATGCCCTGCGGCGACAGGCGCGGCAACATCCGCATCCGCGACGTGGCGGTGCAGGACATCTACCCCGACCCCACGGCGGGACCGGAGGGGCTGCAGAACGGCGAGTATGTGTTCTACGTCTACACCATGCACAAGCTCAAGTTCTGGCGGCTCTACCACAATGCGCTGGAGCGGCAGGACAAGACGCTGGACGACGTGGTGGGCGCGGCGCAGTACCGCGAGGCGGACGACATTCTGGAGCCCTACACCCAGTCCACCGCGTCGCGGGACGACGTGGTGCAGGTGATGGAGTTCTGGTACCGCCAGCCGTTTGACTTCAAAGATAAGCAGAACCGCCTGATCCGCGCGGGCTCCGTCGGGTGCAGCGTGCAGGCGGGCGGCGTGGAGCTGCGGCACATCCCCAACTACTGGGTGAAGCTCGGCGCGCAGTGCGAGGAGTTCCCGTTCGTACACTACTGGTGCATCCGGGACGAGACGCAGTTCTGGAACAAGAGCGAGCTGGAAGCCATCCTGCCGCTGGTGGACGCCGCCGACCGCGAGCTGGCGACGGGCCTGTTCAACGACGCGATGACCGCCAACGACGTGGTCATCCTCGAGGACGGCGCGCTGGCGCCGGGCGAGGAGTTCACCAACATCCCCGGCGCGGTGGTGCGCGTCAATCAGGGCCGCGCGGGCGGCATCGCGAGACTCGGCGGACTCTCCGACGGCGTGCGGAGCCTCAACATGGTGAGCTGGCTTTTGAACCAGATCCAGCGCGCCAACCGCAACTACGACTCCAACAACGGTCAGGAGACGGCGCGCGTCACGACCGCCAGCGGCCTCATGCAGCTGCGCGCCGACGCGCAGACCCAGCAGAAGATCAAATCCGCCGACCGCAACGCGGGCTTCTGCCGGCTCTATGAGCTGCTGGACAAGCTGGCGCTGGAGTACTTCGACGACGACCGCCTGCTGTTCATCGGCGCGAAGCAGCCCGGCGGCGCGGATGAGTCCGTGTACTACAACGGCGCGAACTACGCGATGGAGTCCGGCGCGCTGATCGACCCGCTGACCGGCGAGACCGTCCGCGCGGGACAGCTCTACTATCCCCGCGTGGACGTGACGGTGAGCGTGGGCAACAGCCTGAATCGCAGCCCTGCGGCGACGGTGAGCGCGCTGGAAAAGCTGATCGCCACCAAGGTCACGGCGGACAACTGGAAGCTGCTCGCCGCGGAGCTGGACTACCTCGACATTCCGCAGAAGCAGGAGATCGTCGCGGTGTGGAAGGAGAAGTTCGCGCCGGAGGACACGGTCGTACCGCCCGAGGAATCGGACGTAACGATAGATGTGACATGAAAGGAGACTGGATCAATGGATCAGGAAAAGATCACGGAAGCGCCGGTCGAGACCCCGGAGACCGCGCTGCTGGACGAGATCGCGCTCGCGAAAAAGGCAAGGCTCGACTTTGCCATGCGCGACCTCGATGAGTTTTTGGAGCGCCACGCGGACGTGGACGTGGAGAAGCTGATGGGCAATACCCGCTTTCTCCGCTTCTGCGGCTCCCGCATGGGGCACGAGTCCCTCGCCGCGCTCTACGACGATTTTGTGGCGCTCGTGAGCGAGGCGGGCGCCGCGGCGGTGGCGCAAATGCAGAGCCGCAGCGCCCGCTCCACCGGTGGCGGTACCGCGGGGGGCGCGGCGCTGACCCCGGCGCAGAAATATGTGCTGGACGCATGGAACACCGAGCACCCGGAGATGGCGATGACCGCCAGAGAGTTTCTGGGAAGATAACGAGGGATCGGCGGTAACATGCCGCCCTCGATCCCCCACCCGCCTGACGGCGGGAGCCCCCTTTCCGAAAAGGGGCCTAAATCAGAAAGGAGATTTAAAATTATGTCCAATACTGCATGGAAAAGCGATAACTACAAATTCGTCGGCAAGGCGTTCGACTACGCCTATGCCAACCGCCTGAACAAGCTGCTCGCCATCCTCGGCGTTGCGAGCGCCAACAGCATCGACTACGAGCTGGTCAGCTCCGGCGGCTACGGCGAGATGCCCGCCTACGACGGCGACAACCTCAATGAGGGCGTCAAGAAGCGCGGCTTCAAGACCATCATCACGCCGGAGGAGTTCTCGCTCAGCGAGTCCGTCGGCTACAAGCAGGCGAAGATCGACAAGAGCGGCGAGTGCTCCCGCGTCGGCAAGATGCTCGGCAACAGCGCGGCGATGACCGTTTACATGCACGCCCTGCGCATGTTCGCCAACGCCTTCAGCGCCCAGCACACCGGCGGCGACGGCAAGCCCTGGGCGGCGGTCGACCACCCCTGCGCGTCCAAGGGCTCCCAGGGCCGCCAGTTCATCGTCGACCCCGACAGCGGCACCTATTCCAACCTCATCACCGAGGAGCTGTCCGTCAGCGCCATCACCGCGGCGCAGAGCATGGCGGGGCGCATGACCACGCCCGACGGCCTGCCGCTGCTCGCGGATATGAACCTGCTGCTGGTGTCTCCGGAGCTGGAGGCAAAGGCCAAGGAGATCTGCGGCGAGAACGGCAAGTTCCGCCCGCTGCGCAACCCCGACAAGGACAACAACGCCGCGAACCCGGTCGCCGACCTGCAGTACATGGTCATCGGCGGCGGCAACGACGGCTTCACCGCCAAGCAGTGGGCGATCTGCGACCCCGCGCTGATGCGCGAGGTGGTCAAGCTGGTCTACGTCACCCGCCCGACGGTCATGCAGACGGCGCTCGACAATCCGCTCAAGGATCTCTACACCGGCTACGTCGACTTCGGCTGCGGCTGGGGCGACGCAAGGCAGATCATCTTCTCGAATCCCGCGTAAAGCGGCCCCCTTTGCGAAAGGGGGCTCCCGCCGTAAGGCGGGTGGGGGATCGGAAGCTTCGATCCATCAGTCAGCTTCGCTGACAGCTCCCTTTTCGAAAGGGAGCCTTGAAAGAAGGAGGGGGATTTTTATGACATTGGGAGAGGCAAAGCGCAAGGTGCTGATGCTGCTTGACGAGTATTCCAGCGGCGGGGAAATCACCGCGGACGCGGACGTGGACGCGAAAATGAACGATTTCTTTGACATGGCGCAGCGCGACGCCGCGGCGTGGCAGCCCATCGTGCGGCGCGTGGCGCTGCTGCTGGACGGAACGGGCAGCATGACGCTGCCGGAGGACGTGTCCCGTGTGATCCGCGTGCGGAAAAACGGCGTCCGCGTCTCGGACTATGAGGTCGTGGACGGCGAGCTGCTCTCGCCGGAGGGCGACCGGTCCCAGCTGACGCTGGACTACATCGCCTCGCCGGAGAAGATCACGCCGGACACGGCGGACGACTACGAATTCGAGGTCAGCGACGAGGCGGCGAACTGCCTGCCGTTCTTCGTGGCGGCGCAGCAGCTCATCGCCGATCTCGTGGTGGACTACGGCGCGTTTTACAACCTCTATTTGCAGATGCGCGCCATGCTGCCCCGCTCGACCGTGAGTGCGGCGCGGCAGGGCCTGTATCGGAGGTGAGCCATGGCGAGGAGACGGGGTGCGGGCATCCGCACCAAGAAATACGAACGCTTCCGCGGCGTGGACTTTTCCACCGACCCCGCGCTGGTGGACGACGCGCGCTCGCCCTGGGCGCCCAACATGGTCGCCGACATGGGCGGCATGCCGGAAAAGCGCCCCGGCTGGCGCACGCTCAAGACCTTCGACGGGCGCATCAACGGGCTGTATGACGCGGTGTTCGGCGGCGTGACGCATCGGCTCGTCCACGCGGGCAGCAAGCTGTACCGTTGGTATGAGGGCGAGGGCGCGGAGCCGTCGCTGCTGGCGGAAAACCTGCCGGATGAGCGCAGCACGGCGGTTTACATGGGCGGAGATCTGTGGCTGTTCACCGGCGACGGACTGTACCGCTACGACGGCGTGAGCGTCCGAAACGCCGCGGAGGAGGCCTACGCGCCGCTGACGGTCATCGCCCGCACGCCCGCGGGCGGCGGCGTGAGCTATGAGGCGATGAATCTGCTGACGGGTACGCAGCGCGTGAGCTTCCTCGCAGACGGGTCGAGCACCGAGTACAAGCTGCCGTACACCGATCTTGACCGCGTGGACGCCGTGGAGGTGAACGGCGCGGTCCTGACGACCGGCTGGACAGCGGACCTTGCCGCCGGTGCCGTGACGTTTTCAGCCGCCCCAGCGGCGCCCGCCGCGGGCGCGGAGGACAACGTGGCGATCACGTTTACCAAGACCGTCGCGGGCAATGCCGAGCGCATCGGCAAGTGCCGCGCGGCGATCGTCTGGGGCGTCGGCGCGGCGAGCGACCGCATCGTGGCGACCGGCAATCCGGACTATCCGAACTACGACTTTATCTGCGGCTACGCCGACGGCGGATACTGGCCCGACACGAACTACGCCGTCATCGGCACGGACGAAACCGCGATCCTGGGCTATCGGCGGCTGGGGGAGTACCTCGCCGTCATCAAGGAGGACAACGGGCAGGATTCCACCGTGTTCCTGCGCTCCGGCACGCTGGATGAGGACGGGGAGGCGCGGTTTCCGGTGAAGCCCTGCCTCGCCGGCGCGGGCGCGGTGACGCGCTTCGGCTTCGGCAACATCGGCGACGAGCAGCTGATCTTGACCGGCAGCGGCGTCTACGCGCTGACTACCAACAGCCTCACAGCGGAGCGCATCGCGCAGAATCGGAGCTTCCGCATCGACCCCAAGCTGCTTTCCGAGGATTTATCCGAGGCGGTTTCGTGCAGCTACGACGGGTCGTATCTCGTCTTCATCGGCGGACGGGTCTATGGCCTCGACGGCCGTCAGCCCCGCAGCTACCAGTCCCGCAGCGACATGAGCTTTATTTATGAGTGCTTCTACTGGGAGAACGTTCCGGCGCGCAGCGTGCTGCGGCGCATCGAGAACGGGCGGGAGTCGCTGTACTTCGGCACCGACGACGGCCGAGTGTGCCGGTTTAACACCGATATCGACGGCATGGCGCGCTACAACGACGACGGCGCCGCCATCGAGGCGGTCTGGTCAACCCGCTCGGACGACGACGGCGATCCGATGGTGTTCAAGACGCTGCTCAAGCACGGCAACGCCGTCACCATCAAGCCCTATACCCGCTCAAGCGCAAAAATCCTGTTCCGCACGGACCGGGACGCGGTGGCGTGGCAGGCGGCGGAGGGCACAACGGACATCTTCGACTGGGAGGACATCGACTTCTCCCGCTTTACGTTCAACGCCAACGACGGCCCGTCGGAGATTCCGTTCCGCCGCGCCGTGAAAAAATACAAGCGGCTGCAGATTTTGGTGAAAAACGACGCGGTCAACGAGGGCTTCGGCGTTTACGCCATTGTGAAGCACTACGCGGCCGGCAACTTTGCCAAGAAATGAGGGAAAGCATGAGTTTATCCAACTATAAATTGACGGATACCGCCATTGCGCAGAAGGGCGTCATCGCCGCGCCGGACAAGCTGACCGGGACCGCGGCGCAGAACAAGGCTGTGTTCGACCGCCTCATCCGCGAGGCGGTGCAGGAGCTGTTCAACGGGCTCATCGACGCGCTCTCCGGCGAGGACGGCGCGGCGGAGGTGGGCACCGCCGCCATCGACGGCGTCACCGGCGGCGACGTGCAGACGGTGCTCGGCAGCCTCAAAACCTTGCTCGACACCAAGAGCGCGAGCGCGGACATGGCGGCGGCGCTCGCGCTCAAGAGCGACAAGGCGACCACCGACCTGCACATCAAGAGCGTCAGCCTCAACGCCGAGACCGGCGTATTCACCTTCACCCGCGAGGACGGCAGCTATGTCAGCGTCGACACGGTGCTGGAGAAGGTCGCGACCAACTGGCAGTATGACGCGGCGACGCAGAGCCTGGTGCTGACGCTTGCCGACGGCACGACGCAGCGCGTCCCGCTCTCCGCTTTCATCACGGAGACGGAGTTTGCCGACAGCGCGTCCATCGCGTTCTCGGTCAGCGATCATACGGTGAGCGCCACCGTCAAGGCGGGCGGCATCACCGACGCGATGCTCTCGTCCGCGCTGGTTGCCCAGCTGCGGGGCTACGTCTCCGACGCCGCGGACAGCGCGTCCGACGCCGCCCAGAGCGAATCCGCGGCGGCGCTTTATCGCACGGCGGCAGCGGGCAGCGCAAGCGCGGCGGCGACGAGTGAAAGCAATGCGTCGGGCAGCGCGCAGGCGGCGGCAAACAGCGCATCGGCGGCGTCCGGCTCCGCCGCCGGCGCAGCGGGGAGCGCCTCCGCCGCGGCAAGCAGCAAGGCCGGTGCGGACAGCGCGGCGATCCTCGCGGAGAGCTATGCCCGCGGCGGCACCGGCACCCGCGCGGGAGAGGACACGGACAACGCGCTCTATTACAAAAATCAGGCACAGCAGATCGTCGGCGGCGACTATGCCACCAACACCGACGTCGCCAACGCGATCTCCACCCATAATACCGGCGTGGCCGCCCACAGCGACATCCGCACGGCGCTGGGCAACAAGGCGGACGCGTCGACCCTGACGACCCACACGGGCAACAGCAACATCCATGTGACCGCGGCGCAGAAGACCGCGTGGGACGCCAAGCAGAACGCGCTGACCTTTGACGCCGCGCCGACCTCCGGCAGCGGCAATCCCGTGACCAGCGGGGGCGTGTATACGGCGATCCAGAACGCGGGAAAAGCGCCCTATGTGCGCACGTTTATCGCCGCCAACTGGTCGAACGGCACGCTGACCATTCCCGCGGCGACCCATGGCTTTACCGGCAGCGGCGTGCTGGCGCAGTTCATGCATCTGGTGAACGGCAGCTATGTGCCGGGCACTTGGGCGTGCATTGAGAGCTGGGCGGAGATCAACGCCTCCACCCACGTCATCACGCTCCACGGCCCCAGCGCGGGCTACGCGGGCAAGGTGACCATTTACGGATAAGAGGTGAGGGCGCGATGAGCACGATGAAGGAGATGGCGGCGGAGTACCGCCGTGAGACGGCGAAGCTCGCCATGCGCCTTGCCGAGAAGCGCGCGGCAGGCGTGCCGGAGCGGGAGCTTGCCACACTTGAGACCATGCTGCGGGAGATGCGCGTCAAGCAGCGTGTGCTGGACAGCTATTACGACGCCCCGCGGGAGAAGAGCATCACCATGTCGTGCGCTTACGCGCCCAACCGGCGCCGCAGCGATGACGGCTGAAGCGATTCTCGCGCGCAAGCGCGCGCTGCTGGAGCGGCGGCGGACGGCGGAGGACGACTTTGCGCGGCGGCTGCTCGACGAGGAGCTGCGGGATCTCAACGCCCGCCTGCGCAGCCTTCGCGGCGCACCCCGCGCGCAGGCGGCAAGCCGCAGCGGCTTCACCATGGATCGGGCGCAGTATCTCCGCTGGCAGTCCGACGAGCGCGGCGACGAAGTGCGGGAGGCGCATCGGGTCTATCTCGACACCGTGCGCGAGAGCGCCGCAGTGCTGACGCCGCGGCAGCGGGAGCTGTTCGCCCTCTGGCAGGAGGGCGTGGGCATGGCGGAGATCGCCGCGCGGCTGGGGATCGACCGCTCCACCGTCAGCCGCACGCTGGCGCGGTGCAAGGCGCGGCTCCGCGACGAGGCGCAGACGCGCACCAAAACGCTGCGTCTCGACGGGCTGACGGTGTTCGATCTCTCGGATCGGGAGGTGGCGCGCGCGATCCTCGCCTGCGTGACCGCGCGGCAGGCGGTGTGCCTGTACCTCTACTACGGCGAGTGGCTCAGCCTGCGGGACTGCGCCGAGCTGCTGGGCGTGGACCACACGGCGGTGCTGCGTACGGTGCAGCGCGCGCTGCGCGCCATTCGGGATACGCTGCGCTGCGGGGAATTCACGCTGGACAACGCCGACGCGCTGGGCGAGCTCGCCTACGAGTTGTATGTCGAGGCGGGCATGCCGGACGACGCGCCGCCGCCGGAGCGGAAAGCCGGATGGGGCCGGAAAAAGCTGGCGCGCAGGCGCGCTCCGGCGAAACCGGTATCCCCGGCGGCGTGCACCGTCCGCACCTCGGACGGGCTGATCGGCTGCCGCGGCGCGGCGCACCGCTTACCGGAGCGGCCCATGGGAAAGCTGCTGACGCTGCTCTATGCCCGGCGGGAGCGGGACGGGCTGTACCGATGGCTGGCGCGGCTTTTTGAGAAGATCACAAGGAACATAAGAAAAAGGGGAGAGATGAAATGAGCGACGCTGTGCTGGTCGCTTTGATCGGACTGGCGGGCTCCGCGGTCGGCTCTTTGGTCGGCATCGTGGTGTCCTCCAAGCTGACCCAGTACCGGCTGGAGCAGCTGGAGAAGAAGATGGACACCTACGCGGAGGTGCAGCTGACGATCGAACAGCGCGTATACAAATTGGAGGAACACAACGTGGTGCAGGATGAGCGTCTGAAGGTCGCCAATCACCGCATCGAGGACTTGGAAAAGAGGTGGGAAGGATGAAGGAGACGATCATGGACCGGCTGGCGTCGGTCAAGAGCATCGTGACCGTGCTGCTGACGGGCGTGTTCGGCTATCTGGCGGTGACGGGCGGGATCGACGGAACGGAGTTTCTCACCGTATTCACGGTGGTGATCTCGTTCTACTTCGGCACGCAGGCGCAGAAGCGGGAGGAAAGCCATGACAACGGGTAAGGACGTGCTGACCGCCGCGCTCTCGCAGCTCGGCACGAAGGAGTCCCCGCCGGAGAGCAACCGCGTCAAGTACAACACGTGGTACTACGGCAAGGAGGTCAGCGGCGGGGCGTACCCGTGGTGCATGGCGTTCGTACAGTGGTGCTACGCCCGCGCGGGCGCGGCGCTGCCGTTCAAGACGGCGAGCTGCGGCGCGCTGCTGCGCTGGTATCGGGAGCACGACCCCGCGTGCATCTCCAAAACGCCGGTTCCGGGGGATATCGTCATCTTCGATTTCCCCGGCGGCGCGGCCACCGACCACACCGGTATCTTTGAACGCGCCCGGGGCGATACCGTCACGACCATCGACGGCAACACCGGCACGGGCAACGACGCCAACGGCGGCGCGGTTATGCGCCGCACCCGCAGCGCCGCGCTCGTCGCGGCATACATCCACCCGCGGGAAATCGAAGAGGAGGACAAGGAAATGAAACGCTATCAGACCATCGCGGAGATCGAGCGGGAAGCGCCGTGGGCGGCGGAGACCGTCAGGCACCTGATTGCTGCCGGCGCGCTCAACGGCACGGGTGCGGGACTCGATCTCAGCGTCGACATGCTCCGCGTGTTCGTGATCCACGAGCGCATGGGGCTTTACAAATAAGGAGGGATTATCATGGCGAACAATCTCAATAAACTGACTGTGGACGAGCTGCGCAAACAGGCGGCGCAGAACTCGCAGAATTGGCACACCGCCGGCGAGACGGAGCAGAACACGCTTCACAATGAAAACGTCGAGATCAACAAGATCCTCGACGCGCGCACCGGCTCGACCAGCACCTACGACGCGCCGTCCGGTATGTGGAACGTGACCGGCGGCTCGGACTACGCGGCGAATCTGGAGCGGCAGCTCGCGCAGCAGTCGAGCGCGCTGAACAACATGGTCAACGAATACCGGAGTCTTTACAGGGGGCGGGACAGCGCCTATGAGCAGATCGCGGCGCAGCAGCAGGCGGCGCAGGAGGCGGCGGTGCGCAAGGCGGTGAACAGTCTGGAGAGCCAGAAGGCAAGCACCGACGCGCAGTACTCCGACCTGTTCCGCCAGCTCTACATCGACCGGATGCGCGGGCAGAAGAACTTAAACCAGCAGCTCGCGGCGGGCGGCGTCACCGGCGGCGCGGCGGAGACGACGCGCCTCGGCTACGACACCGCTTACGAGGACGCGCTGCGTCAGGGCGAGCAGGGGCGCATCGGCGCGCTGGGCTCGCTGGATCAGGCGATCGCGGACACGCGGCTCACCGGCGACATCGAGAGCGCCAACGCCGCGGCGGCCGCGGCAAAGGAGCAGGCGGACGCCTACGCCGACACGCTCAAATATCTCATCAACCGCCAGGACAAGCTGGACGCGCAGCAGAAGGCGTACGCGCGTGAGGACGCGCAGCGTGCCGCAGCCTACGCCGCGCAGCTCGCCAGGGAGCAGCGCGAGGCGGAGGAAGCTGCCGAACGCGCGGCGAAGCCGACGCTCACCGTGGCGCAGGTCAACGCCGCGATCAAGGCGGGCCACCTGACCGACGCGGTGCTCGCGGCGTACGAATACTACTACGGCGAGGCGTACAAGGGGTAAGGTGAGAAGAGTATGGCGCTTTCCGATTACGACAAAAAATACTTGGACAAGCGGCAGCAGCAGGCGGTTCTCACCTATACGGCGCAGTATGAACGCGCCATCCGCGAGGGCAACCAGAAAGCGGCACAGATGGCGCACGAGGGCGCGGAGGCTATTCGGAGACTGGCGGGCTATTCCGGCGGAGGCGAGGGCAATTCCTTTTTGAAACCGGCAGCAGCGGTAAGCAAGGCCATCTCCGTCAGTACAAACGGAAAAACGAGCTACCAGACCGTTCCGGCGGCAAGCGCCGCGACGGTCGAACGCGCGGACGAGTTGGGCAAGCTGCCGACGCCGAACGCGACAAGGCAAGATCGATCAAGCCGCGGCGGGGGATTCGGCTCGACACGAGCGGGCGGCTTCGGCGGGACGGGCGGCAGTACGAGCCTTGCGACGCGAATCGGGCAGGGTGCCGTCTCGGGACTCGCGGAGGCGGGGGCGCTGCTCAGCGCAACTGCGGGTACGGTCATGGACGTGCGGGGCGGCACGGGCATGACGCCGGTGTACCGGGAGCAGGCGCAGGCGCTCACGCGGCAGATCGACGCGCTGGAAAAGGAACTGCACGACCCGGCGCTCACGGCGCGGGAGCGGCAGGACGCAAACGACGCGCTGCGAATCGCGCGGGAGCAGAGAAACGTCTACACGCAGGCGACCGCTGCCAATCAAGGCACGGCACAGAAGCTGTACGAGACCACGGACGAGGGGCTGCGTTACGCGCGGGAGCAGGCGGAGAAGTCAGTGCGCGGCACAAGCGGGCTGGAGCGCGAGGTGCTCTCCCGCGTTCCGGGCATGACGCAAAACGCGGCGATCACGGGGCTCAATCTGGTTGCGCCGTGGCTCGGCACGACAACGGCGGTATTGGCGGACGCGGGCGCGGCGGAGACGCGATACCGGCACGACAGCGGGGCGGATTACGACGCAAAGGCAGCGGCTGCGCTGGGCGCGCGGGTGATCGGCGGCGACACGACGGGGATACTCGCCGGCGAGCTTGTGCGGGACTACGCGGAAACGCTGCGGGAGCTTTACGCCGAGAAAAGGCGGCAGGCCGCGCCGCCGCAGCTCGCGGAGCCGGACAGACCGCGGCTGCCGCAGAGCGCCTACGCCGATGCGCTGTCCCGCTTGGAAGATTCCAACGGAACCGACCTGACAAAGCCCGTGAGCGCGTACAGCGCCCCGCCGTCGGTCATCGAGCTGCCGGAGACGCTGGG